>Ga0302347_1000262_pt1 | contig 94084 bp, 88 predicted proteins | sample PhyWR1_FD_202178 | JGI IMG/M metagenome (GOLD analysis project Ga0302347, IMG submission 202178) | Leaf surface microbial communities from wheat plants in UC Gill Tract Community Farm, Albany, California, United States - DLSL W.R1 (v2)... | ecosystem: Host-associated > Plants > Phyllosphere >... | reverse complement strand
ACCACATACAGCATTAAAATATAAAACACCTAGTCAAGTACATAAACAAAAAATCCTTACTTGAAATAGTCAAGTAAGGATAATTATCGTTAAATTTATATGTCAACCTATTCTAGGACGCTACATAGTTCTTTCCCTGTAGGTATAAAAGTGGTTTTTCAATAAAATACTTCCCTTATTTCGATTACTTTTTAGCGATACCAATACAAATAATCATCGTATTTAATAGAAAACAAATCCAGCATACTAAACTGTTTCCAATATAACTTATCTGCAACATCATACATTACAAATCAATACCACTACTCATGTTTCCTATGTTTCCTTTTAATAAACTTTGAAAAATTACATCTCTATTTCACAGCAGACTGCATCATCATTATTTTATGTACATCCGTATTCTTAACGAAAGGTTTCAGCAGCTCACTTCCTGGTCCATACATAGCAAGTTCAACATAATCGCCAGAATGATCCATACTAATCCATCCAACAGAATTATGTTTTTTTTGTATTTCCGAAAATAGTTTAAATGGTAAATGCTTGTAATTGTACAATCCATCTTCCTTTGTGATTCCTTTATAAAACCCCAAGAGCTGCTGTGCCTCGTCATCCGTTAAACTGAACCCATTTAAATTCTTTACATGATCTTTAACCTCTTGGATATTAAAATCTGCCGTGATAGCATTTAGTAAATATTCATTTGTAAATTTATACTTGGAAATACTTTCAAACTTCTTTGTTGCATCTTTATCATATATAATCCCAGGATTTGCATTACCGTGATCTGTAGTAATGATGACTAAAGTCTCTTGATCCTGCTCCGCAAAATCCATAACAATCTTGATCGCATCATCAAAAGCAAGCTGGTCATGAATCACCCCTGCAATATCATTTGCATGAGCAGCCCAATCGACCTTACCACTTTCTACCTGCAGTACAAAACCTTCTTCATGGTCTTTCATTTGATTAATAGCCACCTCTGTCATTTCAGCAAGGGTGGGAATATTCTTTAAAGAAGTATTATTCTTATGATCCACAGCATAAGGTAATGCACCGGTATTAAAAATACCGAGAATTGACCTCTCCGTGTCTACACCATGAAGATCAGTTCGGTCTTTTAAAATCTGATAGTTTTTTTTCTTAAAAAGTTCGTATACATCTTTTTTATCTTTGCGCTTAGAAGAATTGAAAAATTCATCGCCTCCACCCATCAAGATATCGAAACCTAAACTAGCATACATTTCCGCAATTTCTGGTTCTGCATTACGACTGGAAGAATTAACACAAAAACCAGCAGGAGTTGCATGTGTTATCGTGACCGTAGTTACACATCCTGCCTTTTTACCTTCCTTTTTAAACTTCTGCCATGCAGGTTCATGAATATCTCCATGTAATCCAATATTTAAAACACCATTTTGTACACGTTTACCTCCACCTAGTGCAGAACTAGCTGCTGCAGAGTCCGTAACCACAGAACTCGCCGAGGCTGTATCCATGAGAGCGCGCGATACCTTGTTTTCATTATAAAGGTTCATCCAATTACTACTTTTACCAAGGATGGCCTTCGAATAAAGATCAGCCATAGCTAACGTCCCCGAACTCATTCCATCACTGATCATTATAATAATATTCTTTGCTTTTTTAGCGCTGTGTGTTTTCTGCTTCTTGCTGCTTGCGACAAGATCAATTGGATTTAAAGCGAAAAGTCCTGAGAACAGGGCCGATCCTTTTAAAAATTTACGTCTTTCCATTGTATATATTTTGCTCTATTTCTTACTTTCTGTTTCGCTTTGACTTTTACAATGATCAGTCCGTTTGATCATCTTTCTAATATGCATTTAAAAGTCTATCAGCCAAATCATTTAGAAGGGGACTTTTCTCGATCGCTTCTATCGAGGCGGTTAAATCATAATCAAATCTTATAAAATTAACCTTTACAGTAGATGGATCCATTAAGCTAGTTTTATGCGTAAATTCCACTATTACATACCCTCCTTGCGGATTACCGTCTTTGGGCTTACCTACAGAACCTGTATTGATAACATGAACGAATTTCCCATCATCTTTTTGGATCATCCGGTGATATGGAATATGCGAGTGGGCTACAAAAAGGACAGATGAAGCGCTTTCTTCCAACATATTCAAAACATCTTTCTCATCAGTATTCTCTAATACATACTCATCACATTTTCGGGGACTACCATGAACCATTAAAATATCAATTGAATCTAAAGAGGTTTTATATTCGATACGTATATGAGCAGGTAAATCTCGAAGATATCGTCCACTCCGATCATTTACAATACGGTACGCGTAGTTATTATCTCCATTTATATCGATCTTTAGACTATTCAATTTTTCTAATTTCGCATCATGGTTACCCAAAATTACGGGTATATGTCTAGATCTGATCAATTCAATAACTTCATTTGGCCATACATGATAACCAATCAAATCTCCTAAACAGTAGATTGAATCAACTTCTCTCTTATCAAGATCGTCAAACATGGCCTTTAATGCAGGCAGATTAGCGTGGACATCAGAAAACAATGCTATTCTCATATTATTTTTATCAAATACGATATCAAAAAATTACTCTTCTACCGTAAGCTTAGTCTTCACTTAGAGTTTTTATTTCAATTTTTAGTTATTGAATAAAAACACTATTAAACATCGCAATGTAACGATATTTATTCAGCGATTAGAATTCTCATTATTAATTATATATTAATAATATATTAATATAAGGAAGTTTAATTAGGTAGCTATTTTGTATTTAAACACGTAATTCCCTGGGATATATAGAGATATATATGATTAAATCTTAATCTCAGGCTATCATACTTACATCTATACAATTGATATTATAAATACAATAAACCATTTAGGAAGAGAATGGTAAATAAATTATTGCTTTTATCTATAGTACAGAGTAGCTTAATAAAATCACCTATAGCTTCACATGTAATTCGCAAATCACACACTAGTCATTAGATTTTTTTTTGTAAACTTCTTTTTTTAAAATATTAATCGTAATATTGCGATATAAATATTTTTTATAATGGGTACAACCAAAACAGATCATTTTACTGAAAAACAAAATCTTATTGCCAATATTACAAAAGCACTTGGACACCCTGCAAGAATTGCTATCGTCGAATATCTTTTGAAGGTCAATACTTGTATCTGTAGTGATATTGTGGATGAATTGCCTTTGGCTCAATCAACAGTTTCTCAGCATCTAAAGGAATTAAAAAATGCAGGCATAATAAAAGGTAGCATAGAAGGAACATCTATTTGCTATTGTCTTGACGAAAAAACATTCGAAATCCTTAAAACTTATTTTGGAAATATTATTTTATCAGTAACTAATCAAAGATGCTGTTAATTATGGAATTTGCATTTCTCATATTGATCATTTTGTTAATAGCTTATGCTCTGTTAGCGGTTTATGACGGAGTGTATCTGCACCTGTACAAATTTAAATTGTATGATCAAAAAGAAAGCAGATTCGAACATTTAATGCAGGCTGTGAGAGCATTATTGTTTGTAGGAATACTATTGACCACCTTTATTAACATAGAAAATAATCAACTTTTTTTAATAGGTCTTACTCTAGTACTACTCGATATAATTATACTATTAGTAGATGCATATGTAGAAAAAGACAGTAGATCATTTATCGGTGGACTACCCCGTTGGGAATACATCATACATTTACTGCTCAATGGCTTTCATTTTGCTAGTATTGCAGTGCTCTTAACAATCAAAATTAACCTTACGGATTCTGGACTGATATTAAATAATAATTTGAGTACAATTGAGAACTTCCCTTATTTTGAGTTAGTTGCAGCCAATATATTACCAGGTGCAATTGTAATAACCTTGTTGCACTTCCTGTTATACCATAGTAGATTTAAACAGTACATGAATAGGTTGAAATTCAGTTGTTGTTAATTTTTTTTATCACAAACATCGTAATATAACGATGTCATAATATAACAAAACCATGAAATTATCAGAAATCAAACAAATCCTTCCAACATTAGAAAATGTTGAATTCCAATTAGAAGATGGAACTTTTGTACCAGAACATTTCCACGTTACTGAAGTAGGTCAGATCAATAAAACTTTTATTGATTGTGGTGGAGTTATTCGTACAGAAAACACTGTAAATTTTCAATTGTGGAATGCGGATGACTATGAACACCGATTAAAACCTGGGAAACTTTTACATATCATCGAACTATCAGAAACAAAACTTAATATTGGAGATCATGAAATTGAAGTAGAATATCAAAGTAGCACGATCGGGAAATATGGTTTGGAATTCAATGGTAAAAATTTCGTTTTAACGAATAAAAAGACAGCATGTTTGGCTCAAGATGCTTGTGGTATTCCTAGCCAATTAACTGTTGTTGAATCAAAATCAAATAGTTGCACACCAGGCTCAGGCTGTTGTTAATTAACATATTACTATGAACGCAAAACTAGTAAATACAATTTCGGATATTCTAAAATTAGAAATCAATCAAGAGCGCAAAACTATATTGCAACCCTTAGTTGACTATATACAAGGTAAAGTGACCAATGGCTTAGATATCAATATCAATTTCATCTGTACTCACAATTCAAGACGAAGTCACCTATCTCAAGTATGGGCGCAAATAGCTTCTGCACATTACAAAATACCTGGAGTAATATGTTATTCAGGTGGTACCGAAGATACTGCAATGTTTCCTAAAGTTGCACAAACCTTTGCCCATCAGGGAATCGAAGTTATGACCATCTCCGAGGGATCAAATCCGGTATATGCATTAAAATATGACCAAAATGCATTGCCGATCATTGGTTTTTCTAAAAAGTACGATTCACCGTTCAATCCTAAATCAAATTTTGCGGCTATTATGACCTGTTCACAGGCAGATGGAGGATGTCCTTTTATCGCTGGAGCAGAAAAACGTATGCCGATTACTTTCGAAGATCCAAAAATTTCTGACAATACTGAACAGCAGGATGAAGTCTACAGCAGCAGAAGTTTAGAGATCGCTTCCGAGATGTTTTATGTCTTTTCACAGGTTAAATAATAAATCACGATGGAAGTAAAAATGAAGTTTCTTGATCGGTATCTAACACTCTGGATCTTCCTTGCCATGGGAGTTGGAGTACTTATAGGAAATATATTCCCTGGTATTTCTGATGTAATGGATAAATTATCAATAGGCGCGACCAATATTCCATTGGCTATCGGATTAATAATCATGATGTATCCTCCACTCGCTAAAGTAAATTATAATTTATTGCCACTGGCATTCAAAGATAAAAAGGTACTGAGTTTATCTCTTGTCCTGAACTGGTTTGTGGGTCCTATCTTAATGTTTATCCTAGCAGTGATTTTTTTAAGAGATGAACCGGATTATATGGTTGGTTTAATTCTTATAGGACTTGCACGATGTATTGCTATGGTGATCGTATGGAATGATTTGGCTAAAGGAAATAGAGAATATGCCGCACTTCTTATCGCGTTAAACAGTATTTTTCAAATACTGTTCTATAGTGTATTTGTATGGCTATTTATCAATGTTTTACCATCCTATTTTGGCTTTGCAGAATATGCGATTTCAATAGAAATGAGCGAAGTCATAAAGAGTGTGCTCCTCTATTTAGGGATTCCTTTTTTTGCAGGATTTTTAAGTCATAAGTATCTTTCAAAAATAAAAGGTGAAAATTGGTATAATCGCAAATTTATACCTTTTATTTCTCCATTCACTTTATATGCCCTATTATTTACAATTGTGTTGATGTTTAGCTTAAAAGGAGAACAGATCGTACAGCTACCTATGCAGGTGGTAAAAGTCGCCGTACCATTGATCATTTATTTTGTCTTGATGTTCTTTATCAGTTTCTTCATGAATAAATCTATGCATGTAGATTATGATAAGAATGCGGCTATTTCATTTACAGCTACCGGAAATAATTTTGAGCTTGCTATTGCAGTTGCCATAGCAGTCTTTGGAATACATTCTCCGCAAGCATTTGTGGGTGTTATAGGTCCATTGATTGAAGTACCAGTATTAATATTATTAGTCCGCGCCAGTCTTTGGCTAAAAAAGAAATACTACAGGTAAAATTATTGCTGATTAGGGGTTTTCACAATTGATAACCTCTAATTTTTAAAATAATACTTATCCTTTGTCAGAGATAGGAATATCACTGTAGACCTAATTAAGAATTGTTGGTTTTCTACAAAATTTTCATCACCCAAACTTCTTATTTGACTATGAGTTCTAAAAGTATTGTAGATAACGTAAATTGTAGATTATTAATCATTCAAATTAAACAAAATGAAGAATTATGATGTAATAGTGATTGGTGGAGGACAAAGTGCCCTAGCCTGTGGATACTTTTTACGACGGACAGAACTCCATTACACCCTTCTCGATGACCAAGCACAGTCAGGTGGCGCATGGCTTCATGCCTGGGACTCTTTGACATTGTTTTCTCCTTCACAGTTCAGTTCTTTACCTGGCTGGTTAATGCCTGAATCTGCAGAAAGATTCCCTTCAAGATCCGAAACCATAGAATACTTGGGTGCATATGAAAAAAAATATATGATACCGGTTAAAAGGTCAACAAAAGTTATAGCAGTAAATAAAATAGACAAAGGTTTTAACTTACAGACATCAGATGGTGAATATCACGCCAAGGTTGTGATTTCAGCAACAGGAACCTGGTCAGCTCCCTTTGTTCCAATAGTAGAAGGACAGAAATTGTTTCAGGGTGCTCAACTTCATTCTAGTGTTTACCAAAAACCTGATATTTTTAAAGATAAAAAAGTATTAATAATAGGCGGTGGTAATTCTGGAGCACAATTGCTTGCCGAAATATCCAAAGTAGCACAAACTGAATGGTCTACACTTGAAAATCCTACTTTTCTTCCTGATGATGTAGACGGACGTGTTTTATTTGATACTGCAACTACAATGTATCATGCGCAAAAAGAAGGAAAACCAATTGACCCAAACTTATATAATCTATCCAGTATTGTCATGGTACCATCAGTCGTCGAAGCAAGGAAAAGAAATGTTCTACATAGCAAAGGTCGTATAAATTCTATTTTCAGTACTGGTGTACAATGGGAATCAGGGGAAACAGAAAAATTTGATGCTATAGTTTGGTGTACCGGTTTTAGGTACGCTACTCATCATCTTGAAAACTTAGGTATTACAGATCCTAATGGAAGAATTGAAACCATAGGAACTAGAGTAGATGCTGTCTCTGGACTTTGGTTAGTTGGATATGGAAATTGGACCGGCTTTGCATCTGCTACACTCATCGGCGTAGGCAGATCAGCAAAGAATACAGTAAATGAAATCAAGGAATACTTAGCTAGTACAAAGTGATAAACTTATGCTTCAAAAACGCGATATCTTGCACTATCATAAAACTTAAAATAAAACAACAAATCCTCCCTAATCTAAAAACTAATATGGTTAAATAAATTCAATTCCTTCTAATTTTAAATAGGTATAGTAAATATTTTAAATGCACACATCCTAAAACTAGTGAAATAGACTTTTGCATCGAAAAAATTAAACGACAAAGAAGCTGTAATATTTATGAAGGCAACTATGGATAAAGGTTAGGACCTTTAGTCTCAGAATCCAAGTGAAGGAGGTCCTATACAACATTGAAGCAAAGGAATAACTATTTAAACAAATCCTATTTTTAATGCTAAAAAAGGTTATTTTCAAAAAAACGAGAGGTGTAAATAGGAGTTCCTATTTTATATTTCTACCTTTAGTTCTTTTTGAGATTTAGAATACCACACTTAAAATAGATTTATGACTTTTGGATTGTTTGAAACATTAGCGTGCGCATGCTTAGTATTGCTTTTAGGATTTTTTATTGTTAAGAAAGTGAGTTTTTTCCGAAACTACAATATTCCTGAACCTGTTGTTGGAGGATTTTTTATTGCCATTATACTCTACATCCTACATGTAACTATGGATCTTAGCTTTTCATTCGAATCTTCACTTCAGACAACCATGATGCTCTTTTTCTTCACATCAATTGGATTAAGTGCGGAATTTGAAAAGCTTAAAAAAGGCGGAAAACCCTTATTCATATTTGTCGTTCTGACGGGAGCATTTATAATCGTTCAAAATATATTTGGTATATCTATAGCTTCAATGCTTGGCATAAACCCAAGCTATGGATTGATCGCTGGTTCAATAACGCTGACTGGAGGCCATGGAACAGGAGCTGCATGGGCACAAAATCTGACGGATACTTTCCAGATAAATGGAGCAATGGAGCTTGCGATGGCTTGTGCAACCTATGGATTGGTTATGGGAGGACTAATAGGTGGCCCTGTTGCAAAAGTCTTATTAAAGAAAAAAAATATAAGACCTACAAATGAAATTCAAGAAAAAGAACTTCCAGTGGAATTGTTCGAAAGTCCTGCCTCGAAAAGAAGAATCAATGTGCGGAATATGATTGAAACATTAACCATGTTTGCTATCTGCTTGACATTAGGCCAAATACTCTATGAATACGGAAAAGGTTCGTGGATTGAACTTCCAAATTTTGTATGGTGCTTGTTCGTTGGAGTAATCATTCGCAATACCATTAATAGAACATCAAAATATATCGTCAATGATCATGCTGTGGATGTACTAGGAAATACAGGATTATACCTTTTTTTGACCATCGCACTCATGTCTCTACAATTATGGCAATTGCAGGGCTTAGCCTCTCAAGTACTGATCATCTTAGTATTACAAACTGTTTTACTGGTCTTTTTTGCGATGTTTATTACTTTTAAAGTTATGGGAAGTGATTATGATGCTATTGTATTAAGTGCTGGACACTGCGGATTTGGCTTGGGAGCAACTCCGACAGCTGTGGCGAATATGCAATCAATAACGGATAAATACGGCCCATCACACAAAGCGTTTTTAATCGTTCCTATGGTTGGAGCTTTCTTTGTCGATATCTTAAATAATTTGTTTATAAAACTATTTGTAAGTTATATATCATAGGGTAGTATACATAGTTTACTTCTATACGCAATACATGAAGTCAATAATTTGGCTCTAACGCCCAATTATTGACTTAAGTTAAATATTAAGAATAAAAAAACGCATAGGTAATGACTGTAATTCCTACTGTAAAGCAATAAATAGCAAAATAGGTTAGTTTAGCTTTTTTCACAATATTAATCATCCATGTACATGCAATCAAACCGGAAACAAATGCAGCAATAAATCCTAATAACAAGGAAAGTGGTTTAATCGTTAAAGATGCTAAAGATTGATATTCAACATTTAAATCTAATACCATCTTGGCTGAAGCTCCAAGTATCAAGGGCAAAACCATGAGGAAAGAAAAACGTGCGGCTGCAGATTTATCAACTCCCAATAAGATGGATGTTGAAATAGTAGAGCCAGACCTAGATAAACCAGGAAGTAATGCAGCACACGATTGAGCAAGTCCTATGATGATAGCCTCTTTAGTACCTATCGACTTACTCGTATTTTTAGCTCTATTTGCAAAGTATAGGAGACAACTCGTAACTAAAAGCATCATGCCCACAATTAATAAATTAGAGAAGAGTTCTTCTAGCGTATCTTTTAGAAAAAAACCTACAAACGTGGCAGGAATCATTGAAAGTACGATGTACCAAGAATATTTTGTTTCCTCATTCCATTTAAACTGAAATATTCCTTTGATTATTTTCAAAATGTCCTTCCTAAAAATTACAATAGTACTCAAAGCTGTAGCTAAATGTAAAACAATAGCAAACAATAAATTTTCCTCCGGATCGAATTGAAGACCTAGTAACTGTTGGGCAATAACGATATGCCCAGAAGATGAAACGGGTAAAAATTCTGTTAATCCTTGTACAATTCCAACAATAATAGCTTTGATCGATTCACTCATTATGTAATTCTTTTTAAATTAAGGTTCCAATGTAACCATATTTTTTCAAGTATCATAAATATTGATTTATCTAAGTTGGTCTGGTCCAATTTCAAGAAACATGCTAAAGATTAATACACTGAATAACAGATTGTATTAAGCGAACAAAAATTACTGTGTAATACTCTTATTACTTATGATTTTAGTAGAACAAACCTTGTTCAAATATATATTAGATATTCACTTATGGGTATGATTATTGCTATAAAATAAGTATTAAATACCCCACCTTGTCAAAGTAATCTAACAATAGATTGAAACGTATATATATGCCAATAAAATTATTAAATCGAATCAAAAAAAATGAGCTTAGTCAAAGACAACATTCTTTAAGCGACAGCTTACTTTCTAAAAATTGCTCTAATAAACACATATTAGGAACTTATGTATTTACATGTAAAGATCTAGAAAAAAACCAGCCCCTGTTCAATGATGGTATTCCTTCGCTTATTTTTATGCCTAGCTTGTCGAATGAAACTATATTAAGAAAAAAGGGTGACCTGATCAAATTAAAATCCGTTTGGTTATGTTGCGGAATAATTAAAGATATACAGTGGGAAATACCCGATGGTTTAGCATATATTATAGTCATTCGTTTTAATCCGGCATCATTTTATTCCATCTTTAATATCGATAGCACTGCGCTAACAAATAATACCGTATGCAGTTTTGAAGATGTCGTCGATACGAAATGGTCTTCTATCATTAAAGAGATGTATACCAAGAATAATATAAAAGATAAACTTCACGTCTGGAATAGCGCGCTTGAACAATTAAAAATAAATGATTTTTTACCTCCTATTCTGAAATCTTCAATAACGGTTATAGACACATATAAGGGCAATCTAACGGTTTCTCAACTGGTGATGTTATTAGGTGAAAATGTAAATCAAAAATGGTTACAAAGAAATTTCCTTCGATATCTCGGCATTACACCAAAGAAGTATATTTCACTTCAACGCTTCATATACACCTATGAAATGTATGAAAGAGAAATGCCTACTCCATTAAATATGGCACCTTTTGAGGGAGGCTATTACGATTACAATCATTTTTTTAAAGATTTCAAACAATATTTAGGTGTTTCTCCGAAACACTATTCCTGGAACTGATTCACTAAATTACGAATCGCTATGGTGTATTTATGTCTCTTTTTTACTAGTTTGAGGTTCCAATGATTTGTATTTTTGTACTTAACTTTTACAATTGAAATTATGGAAAAAGGAATTAATCTAAATGTTTTTAAAGATTTTTTCAAATCTAGTAATGCTGGCGGAATACTATTATTTATCTGTGTCATTATTTCATTAATCATTGCAAACACATCACTCGGATCATCTCTTCAGGCGCTTTTAGATTGGGAATTGGGATATGAATCAACTGCTGTCCATTTAAAATATAGCGTGCTCCTTTGGATTAATGATGGTTTAATGGCAATCTTCTTTTTGCTGGTAGGCTTAGAAATTAAAAGAGAGATTGTAGAAGGCGAATTGTCCTCTCCTAAGAAGGCTTCATTACCTATCCTCTGCGCAATAGGTGGAGCAGTTATTCCTGCGCTGATTTATTTGAGTATAAACGCAGGAACAGACACTGCTTCTGGTTGGGGCATTCCGATGGCTACAGATATTGCATTTGCTTTGGCTGTTATAACGCTGCTTGGAAACAAAATACCAGCAAGCTTAAAAATCTTCTTAGCCGCTCTGGCGATTGTGGACGATTTGATCGCAATTTTAGTAATTGCATTATTTTACTCTTCTGGTATTGAAATTACTTATCTGATATATGCCGGAATCGGTCTTACTATTCTATTCATTATGAATAGATTAAATATCTTAAATCCCTACTTGTACCTCATTCCCGGTGTATTTATTTGGTATTTCATACACCATTCAGGTATTCACGCTACTGTTGCTGGCGTATTGGTTGCCATGACGATACCAACTAACGATACGGCAATCGAATCACCATTAGAGCGATTAGAGCATGCTCTGGTAAAACCTGTCAATTTTTTAATTATTCCCATATTTGCCTTTGCAAACACCAATATTACCATTGAAAGCGAAATGATTCATGGCTTAATAGCTCCGTTGGGTCTCGGTATCAGCCTTGGACTTTTACTAGGAAAACCTTTAGGGATATTTTTGATGGCCTTCATCTGCTCTAAATTAAAAATTAGCAGCCTACCGGAAGGTAGTAATTTAAAACATATAATAGGAATTGGATTATTAGCCGGTATTGGTTTTACAATGTCTATCTTTATTTCCATATTATCTTATGAAAACCCTTTGTATGTTAATGAAGCGAAGTTATCTATTCTGATTTCATCAGTTTTAGCTGGATTAATTGGATATTTTTTATTGAAAAGTTTCGGTAATAAAAGATCAACTGAACAGCTTTAATACAAGATCTTACTGAGACGATACTTTTTAAAAAATAATTTTGAAACATACACTTCATAAAATAAAGAACTACTGGCTTTCCGATGCTAGTTTCGTAACCTTACTGGTTATGTTGATGTTTATGGTATTTGTCATGCCTATTCTACTGGAACAAGGTTTTGCAAATATCATTATACTAAATGTTTTATTTTTGGTATTGTATTTTATTGGAATTTTTTCCAGTAAAGAAAGGTGGAGTATTTATCTATCATCACTCTTGTTTTTTGCTCATTTAATCCTACAGCTGATCAGATTTGACGATACACCAAAAGAATACTACCTGATCGAACGACTGGCAGGGCTTATCAATATGAGTCAATTTATACTTATTAATATTCGATTACTTTTCAGGGACACCAATACGAATAAGTACCGAATCATCGGTGCTATAAATGTGTATTTGTTATTTGCTTTGATGGGAGCTTTTGCTTTTGAAATTTTAAACATACACACAGGAAAATCGATTACCGGAAATGTGCTGTTAGCAAATAATGACATGGATTATTCCGTATATATTTACTACAGTCTAGTTTCCCTTACAACAGTAGGATATGGCGATATCTATCCGGACGGAATGTCGGCCCGAATGCTATCAGTGATGTTGTCCGTAATTGGAATATTATACCCAGCAGTAGTCATAGCGAGATTAGTCTCTAATAATGGCAAATCAAATCAGGTATAATATACCATATAGGGTCGCTCTCGTATCCAAAGCGGCAGCATTTAATACTGTCTCTAAGGAACCAACATCAATATGGGCACTCGGGTGTGAACAGCCAACTTTTTAGAAGCACTTTTACGAAATAAAGTGGCTAAAAAGCCTAATTTCCGAGGTGCTGTAACTAAGAGGTCTATGTGATGATCTTCTACATAGGTGTTAATTTTCGAAACGATATCCTCTCCTTCCAGATAGGAATAAATAGGCTCAAGACTGTCTAAACTTGAATGTAAAAATGACTGCTCTTCTATAAGTTGAGCAGCAGACTGCTGACCTAGGACACTAACATTGACGACATGCCATTCTAAACTCAAGAGCTCCTGCATCTGAAATATCGTTTTTACAGGTAGCCTTTCATGCAAATGTGATAAATCTACAGCTAAAAGTGCTTTTTTATAAAGATGTGCCGGATTCATTTCTGGAACCAGCAATAGATTAAAGGCATGGGATTCGATGAGATCAACGGTTGTTGATCCTACACTATTTTTTCCCCCATCGTCACTTCCTCTCAAACCAACAACTATAAGGTCAATCTTCTCATTTTCAGAAATTCTCAGAACACCATCCATAACGGTCAATAAGTCGTAATGTGCACTCACCTCTGTTATCGGGGATACTGTTAAAAGTTCTTGTTTAAGAAGGCGCAATTTTCCTTTCACATCCTCTATTTCCATTTCATCAATTACTGGGGGAGGAAGCATGAAATCTCCGGTATTATAAAATTTGCTATTAAAATAAGCCAGCGAATGATAAATGATCACATTGTTAATTTTTGTCCGTTTAGCTATAGTAAGTAGCTGATCAAAGGCATGCCGGGCAGCAATAGAAAAGTCGGTTAAAAATATAATTGTCTCCATATTATTAAATTATACAATCGGTTTATCCAAAAATGTAATCTTATTTTTAAAACAATAGCGTGCAAACATTGTTTTAAAAAATTTGATTTGAATCAATACTCCTTCTTTTTCATTTATTTTGATTTTAAAGTATTGCATTTAAACAACTTTATTTGATATTTTTGATTTGATCATAGATGAATGATGGCAAATCAATAATAGTAAAGCTCAAAATTATAAATGGATAATGGCAAAGATATCAAAAGGCTCTCCCGACTAACAGCGATCCTGACCCAATTGCAAACCAAACGTCTTACTAAAGCTTCTGAATTAGCCGAGAAGTTCCTTGTGACAAAAAGAACAATCTATAGGGATATAAAAGCTTTAGAAATGGCCGGTGTACCTATATTGGTTGAGGAGGGAAAAGGTTATGCTTTAATGGAGGGCTATCGTGTTTCTCCTATAATGTTTACTGAAAGTGAAGCCTATGCATTGATTACAGCAGAACAGCTGATCCTAAAAAATAAAGACAGTTCCTTCGTTAAGGAGTATTCGGAAGCCATAAATAAAATTAAATCTGTACTCAGAAATAATACAAAAGATAAAGCAAACTTACTTTCCGATCGCGTGCTGTTCAGAATAAATTCCAATAATAACAGAACTAGCCATTTTCTGTCAACCATACAGCTGGCTATGACAAATTTTAAACTTATTAAAATCAAATATCAGTCTTCAGAAAACAAACAATCTACTGAAAGAAGCATTGAACCTTTTGCAATGTACAGCACACAGGAAAATTGGTTACTTATCGCCTACTGTCGTTTAAGGAAGGATTTTAGAGCATTCCGTATTGATAGAATTTTATATCTGTTCACCCTAAACGAAGAGTTTGAGCCACATGATATGACTATGCAGGAATATTTTGAAATCTGCAAAAAGAAATCTATTTCATAGCCCTTGACATAAGGTTGTCGCAGGACCATAGTAGTTTTGTCACGTACTAAATAATTAATACATGAAAAAAATGACCATTGAGCCATTTAAATTGATTGGCATTTCTATCAGAACAACAAATGAAAAAGGTCTGGCCACTACAGATATTAGCGATTTATGGAGTAGATTTATCAAGGAGAATATTTTGGAGGCAATTCCAAATAAGATTGACAACACGATATATTCCTTATACACGGATTATGTAAGTGACCATACTGAGCCATACACGACAATAATTGGATGTAAAGTAAAAAGTTTATCGACAATTCCAAAAGGAATGGTATGGAAATCAATTGACGGCGGAAACTATTTGAAACTAACTGCCAAAGGAAATTTAATGAACGGTTTGATCGTAAATAAATGGCAGGAAATCTGGAAATTAGATCTAAAGCGAGTATTTACTGCAGATTTTGAAGTCTTTGGAGAAAAGGCACTTGACCCAACCCATGCAGAAATTGATTTTTTTATTGCAGTAAAATAAGAGTGTATGATCGAGCAACTAAATAATTACTATCTAACCAAAGAAGAACCAGTAAGGGGCTGTTTACTTGCATTAAGATATATTATCCTTAATCAGGATAAAAATATGACTGAAACCCAAAAGTGGGGAATGCCCTGCTTCTGCTTTAAGCAAAAGATAGTTTGCTATTTATGGACAGATAAGAAAACAGACGACCCCTATATTCTTTTTGCTGAAGGAAAATATCTTGAACACATTGAGCTGGAAGCAGGCCACCGCAGTCGCATGAAGATTTTGCGATTAAACCCAAACCTAGATCTACCAAAAGTAACGATTGAAAATATCTTACAGCAAGCTTTAGCATGATATAGGACTGGTATGATAAAAATTAAAAACAGCAAGCAATCCTATCTATAATAAAAGTAAAATGATAGCCATTAAAAAGTAAAGAAACCAAAAGGGAAATGTTAAACTAAAGAGCGTCATCAGATAATTCTCGTCGTTCATGCCAGTGAGCAATTCATACTTATATCAAAATAGAACATATTGATTCGACATCACATGAAAGCAAAATATATTTTAATAAAAGGAGCTTACGAAAGTTGGTACTCTATTTTCAACTTCCGATGTCAGTATAGGTAGAAGGGAGAATCTATTAGGTATAGAATACACTGGTATATAAAAAAATGTTGTCGGGATCATTATTGGAACAGCTAAAGAGCTGAATTAGGGTGATAATTTTATCGCTGTATGAATGTCCTATGCGATCAATTAATTATCCCATTCACTGACATTTTTTATCTTGTAAATGGTATTATCAAATACAGGATCTTTACCTCTCTTTTTTTGTTTTTCATAATCTTTGAATAGTAACAGTACTTTATTGTGCAGAAGTATAATGGCTACAAGATTGAGCCAGGCCATAAGGCCTACACCAATATCACCTAAATCCCAAGCCATTTTTGCTGTTGTTAGACAACCAATAAAGACTGAAAATAAAATCATCAATCGAAGTCCCCACAATAGAAATATAGATTTTCTGCTACGCAACATAAAACTAAGATTGCTTTCTGCAATATAGTAATACGCCATTATGGTTGTAAATGCAAACAAGGTAAGTGCTACTGCTACAAAACCACTACCCAATAGAGGAAAATGGGCACTCACTGCATACTGTGTGAATTCTGCGCCTATAGCCACTCCAGGAATATTGTTAACGATAAAGGAGCCATCCGTTGCCTGTACGTTATACATTTCAGTGAATAAGATCATAAATGCAGTTGCGGTACACACAAACAGCGTATCTATGTAAACTGAAAATCCCTGTACCAAACCCTGCTTAATGGGATGAGATACTTGAGCTGCTGCAGCTGCGTGTGGAGCAGTACCTTGTCCGGCTTCATTACTATAGATGCCACCGCTTCACTCCCCAGGATATAGCCGCCCCTACAATACCACCAAAGGTGGCATCTGTACTGAATGCAGATGAAAAAATCAGGCGTAAAACATCTGGAATCTGCTGAAAATTTAATCCGATAATAACAATAGCCATCAAAATATAAAGTCCGGCCATAAAGGGTACAACATATTCGGCTACTTTACTGATTCGTTTTACACCTCCTATAATAATTATTCCTAAAACAAAACTGATGAATATGCCCATAATGACCGGAGATAAGTTAAAGGCGCTTTTTACAGCCACAGCGATGCTATTGCTCTGTACACTTGGCAATAAAAAGCCTGTACTGATGATGGTCACTAAAGCAAAAATCCATGCAAACACTTTATTATTCAGTCCTTTTTCAATATAATAGGCAGGGCCTCCGCGAAACTCCCCATCTTTGGTTTCTTTATATAATTGTCCCAAAGTAGCTTCAATAATGGCCGATGAGCTTCCTAAAAAAGCAATGACCCACATCCAAAATATCGCACCTGGCCCTCCCATTCCTATAGCTGTTGCAACACCAGCAATATTTCCAGTGCCAACGCGACCCGAAATAGCTAATGAGAAAGCTTGGAAAGATGAAATTCCTTTTTTGTCGTTATTTTTCACAAATAATAGTTTTATCATCTGTTTGAAGTACAGTAATTGTGGAAATTTAAACCGAATCGTAAAATACACACCAGTTAAAAGACAGAGGTATATCAAGGCCTTCGACCAGACAATATTATAGATGAGATCGATGATTTGCTGCATAATTTAGTCGTATTTATAGTTTTGAAAAGTCTCTAAAATAAGTAAACTATGATGAAAAATCGTTTATTTTATTCTTTTTTATCGTGTCATTTCATTTTAAGGATATCAAATTTCATTGCTTTTGCACTATGGTTGTTTATTCTAACCATTATTTATTATTCGATATTAGTAAAGGTGCAACCGTATTTTTGGCAAGAGAAAGCTATATGTGAAGAGCAGGAATATGTTTTTAGATGTACGAGTTAGAGTTATAAATAGGACTTCGAAAACGCTCCTATTTATTTTTTGTATATTTGTTTGTTAATATGGAAAAATCAAACATCATTAACATCACACAAGACAATACCAGTTCCATTTATCAGTGGACATTCAAACTAGCGGAAACATTAGGTGCTCACGACAAGACAGCACATATCCTAAGTACTACGCTTCTCATTATTTCGGCTTTTATCCTGTTAATATGCGTAGACTATCTCTTACGTTTCTTCTTTAATTCAATCGTTTCGGCCTTTATAAAAAAGAGTAAAAACAATTGGGACAATAAATTATTAGAGAATAAAGTACAGGTTCATTTAAGCCGTTTTATTCTTGTGGTAATCTCACAACAGTTGCTACCTTTTATATTTATGGGATTCCCTTCATTCACCGCTATTCTGACAAAGTTTCTAGGAATATTGATGATTTTCACTGTATATGGCATATTAAATGCACTTCTTAAGACTTCAAGGGATATATTACGTTCTTCTAAAGCATTTATAGATAAGCCTGTTGACAGTTATCTTCAGGTGTTACAGATATTCTTAATATTTGTTGTTGGAACCCTCATTGTATCCGTAATTACGGGAAACTCTCCTTGGTCATTTCTCGTTTCGCTAGGCGCTGCATCGGCCATTTTGATGTTGGTATTCAAAGATACCATACTCGGATTCGTCGCCAGCATCCAAGTTTCAGCGAATGATTCTGTACGCGTAGGAGATTGGATAGAAATGCCAAAATATGGTGTTGATGGCGATATTTTACAAATAAATCTGAACAATGTAAGAATTCAAAATTGGGATAAAACTATTGTCACCATCCCCACTTACACCTTACTCAGTGATTCTTTCAAAAACTACAGGGGTATGCAAGAAAGTGGCGGTCGGAGGATCAAGAGATCCATCAACATCAAAATATCAACGATTCGTTATCTCAGCAGTGAAGAAATCCAAGAGCTCAAAAAAATTGCACTTTTGGCTCCTTATATAGAAAAAAGGGAAAAAGAAATAAAAGAGTACAACACACAAAACCAAGTAGATCCCACTGTACTAGTAAATGGTAGAAGGATGACCAATATTGGATTATTTAGAGCGTACATTAAAGCGTATGCCGTGCAAAATCCAGATATTCATCAGCAGTTAACATTATTGGTACGTCAATTAGCTCCAAATGAGCATGGACTTCCATTAGAACTCTATATGTTTACAAAAGGAACACAATGGTCATTTTTTGAGGATACCATGTCCGATATTTTCGATCATCTATTTGCCGCTATTAAATATTTTGACCTAGAGGTTTTTGAACTGCCTGCGTCAGATGATCTTCGAAAGCATTTAAATCAGAAGTATTCGCCATCAATGTTACAGCAATAGCATAATGAAACTATTAATTTTTTTGTCGTGAGAAAATTATTTCATTAAGCTAAACGAATATCTACTTAATAAAATGTTGAAATAAATAATGAGCGAGTATAGCAACTTATTTGTCTTGATTTCCTTTAATTAAGGTGTGTTTCTAATAAACATAAATAGGTATGACGTGAGTATTGGAAATTAAACATAAGATTTTCCTACTTTACACCTCTTAACTAACGTAGTACTTAATCAAGTAGTTCTTCATCTGTTGAAATTGAAATATAGTATGATGCAATAACCGATTTTCGATATGGAGTACGTAGCCAGCTTGAAAATAGATCAAACTTCTCACATAAGGAAGAAAAATAATCCTGAAATCGGCTCAATGAAAATGCATATCCCGATGACTTATTTTGTCGATGAAAGACAAGGTTATGATATTCAGAATTTTATAAAAAAAAGGAAATTATTAGGAATGTACTACAACAATATAAAAGTTTTTTATCACGTTCATTAGATGAGAAATTGCAACATTCATTGGAAGTAATTTAAAAGATCAAGATTGACAGTTATGATACGATAAATAATGAAAATGTGGTATATTATTGAAGGCTATGTTGATTTTTAATAAGAACTCGATGATAGTAACCCTTTGGATTCTCAGCTCTTATGAATAGCTCAGAAAAGGCATGGTTAATAACTAAATAAATCATGCCTTTTGGCTATTCCCCTTGTAAAATCTTTATGTCAGAACCTTCAAGCTTGATATTCAACCAGTCTCTTAATTTAGAAAGTTCTTTACTGTCCAGTTTTTCTTTTCCTCGATAAAACAATATTGTTTCTATTTTAGTACTATCAACAGCCTTTACTGCTAATTGCTTTCCAATTGAAAAAGGTGTTAACGTTGGAAATAACGTCGTGATTTCTTTAATTAATTCTTGATCATCAAACTTATAAGTTGCAAGTTCTTTTCGAAGATTTTGAATAGCGATATCTTTTTCAGAAACATTTTCTGAACGCCTACTGATTTCAGCCAATATATCTCGTTTCAAATCTGTACTATCCTGACGAATAATCAATTCTGTATTATTAATATTATATATCGAAAGTGCATTTTTTAATTCAACCAACTCAGATTTTGAAAATTTCTTATCCAAAAAAGCCAGTTCGATTTTTTTAGGGCGACTGTTGAACTGTGTATTTTCATAAATCAAGGTATATCCCTTTTGTACCAGTTCATTTTGGATAAACCTATTGACTTGTTGTGTAAACTTTTTCTGTTGCAATAAAGCATACGCTAAGTAAAAACTTGGAACGATCATTATTAAAATTAATAAAGTAATCGTTCTTGTAATACGCCTTTTCTTCCCTTCATTTAAAAAACTGACACTCGGATATTTCAGAAACTTAACTATTAGAAAAGTCGATATGCAAATAAAGAAGCAATTGATCATATAAAGGTACATAGCGCCTCCAAAATAAGATAAGCTTCCGATGGCTAGCCCATAACCTGCTGTACAGAGCGGGGGCATCAATGCCGTCGCAATGGCTACCCCAGGTATCGGATTTCCTTTCTCCACCCTAGTGATTGCAATAACCCCAACCATACCTCCAAAAAAGGCGATCAATACATCATAGATATTAGGGGATGTTCGAGCTAATAACTCGGACTGAGCCTCTTTAAAAGGACTAAGTGAAAAATATAAAAAAGATACTAATAAACTAACCAACGTAGCTATAAGTAAATTTTTTAGGGATTTTTTTAATAATCCAAAATCGTAAGTTCCCAAAGCAAATCCAGCCCCAACAATAGGTCCCATAAGTGGCGATATCAACATAGCACCTATAATTACAGCTGTAGAGTTCACATTCAAACCTACCGATGCAATCACTATAGCACAGGCTAATATCCATAAATTAGCTCCACGAAAAGAAATATTAGCCGTTACGTTTTCTAAAACTTTATCCTTTTGATCCTCTCCTTGATGCAGATTTAAAAACTCTTGTAATTTATTCAAAATATATTATTTTAATGATCTCACGTACCTTCCAAAAAGGATTATTCTGGATACAATATAACATATTCTATAAACTTTATAACCATCTAAATAGAAATTAAAGTCTCCACTTTATAGGAACACTTTATATCGTAAAAAAAGAAAAGTATAATTAGACATAATTTTATAGATTTGTGACTTATTTCCACCAAATTCTTGAAATGAAGCACCCTTACTTGAAACGATCGACCTTAACTCCTACCCAGCTTTTTATATTAAGTTTTCTGATGTTAATCCTTGGTGGAACAATATTGTTAATGCTGCCCATTTCTCTCAATCAGGATCTTTCTTTAATAGATGCCTTATTTACATCTACGAGCGCAGTGTGTGTTACAGGACTAATCGTTGTAGATACAAGTAGTCATTTTACATTATTTGGCCAGATCGTTATATTAAGCCTCATCCAAGCTGGAGGATTAGGTATACTTACTTTTTCAAGTTATTTCAGTTTTTTTTTCAAAGGTGGCTCATCATATGAAAATCAATTAGCAACAAAAGATTTTATGAATGCGGAGCGAGTCGGAGAAGTATTTACGATGCTAAAACGAATTTTATTGATCACCTTTATCGTAGAAGGAGTTGGAGCGTTACTGATTTATACAACATTGGACAGTACGTTACTTCCACAGTGGGAGCAACGTATTTTCTTTGCCGTATTTCACTCCATTTCATCTTTTTGCAATGCAGGATTTTCAACATTACCATTAGGCATGATGGAAACTCCTTATCTCTATAATTATCCCCTACAAGTAATTATCATACTCTTATTTGTTTTTGGTGGTCTTGGGTTTCCGATCGTTATTAATGTAGTCAAATACTTAAAACATCTTCTTAACCGAATGATCATGTGGATCACAAAAAAACAAGATCATTACATTCCTCGGGTACTAACGATTAATAGTAAAGTTAATCTGATTACTACTTTTTTACTTATTGTAATTGGTACTGTAATTCTATATACTAAAGAATATGATAATGTATTAGCTGCACATCATGGAGTTGGCAAAATCGTAACAGCTCTCTTTACCGCAACGACTCCACGTACAGCTGGCTACAATTCCATTAATTTTCATGAGCTATACTTTTCTTCCACCCTATTGATTATTTTGTTAATGTGGATAGGTGCTTCTCCAAATTCTACCGGAGGTGGTATCAAAACAAGTACCTTTGCTTTGGCGATCTTTAACTTTATATCATTAGCAAAAGGTAGAGATAGAATTGAGGTATTTCAACGCGAAATCTCAGAAAGAACTATTAGAAGAGCTTTTGCTGCCATGACACTTTCTTTATTGGTCATTGGTATTGGCGTATTTTTAATTGCTACTTTTGATCCTAAATTAACTCTTTTAGATATTGCTTTTGAATGTTTTTCAGCTTATAGTACCGTAGGTCTAACTTTGGGGATTACAGCGGGTCTAAGTACGGCTAGTAAGTTTGTAATTATTACCATCATGTTTATCGGAAGAGTGACCATGCTGTCGATACTAGTATCAGTATTCAAAAAGATTAAATTTACAAATTACCGTTATCCAACGGAAGAAATGACTATTATATAATATATGAAATTTATCGTAATCGGACTAGGAAGTTTTGGCGCATCTCTAGCAGAGAAATTAACAATTCAAGGCAATGAGGTCATGGGTGTTGATAACCGTATGGAAAAGGTCAATATGCTAAAAGATAAGATCACCAATACGATCTGTATTGATGCGACAGACGAAACTGCATTTACAAGCCTCCCTCTTAAAAATACGGATATTGTGATCGTGGCAATTGGGGAAAACGAAGGGGCTAATATTATGGTGACTGCACTTTGTAAAAATCATTTTGTAAAGCGCCTCATTAGTAGAGCTATCAATCCACTTCATGAAAAAGTTCTTACCGCTATTGGCGTAAGCGAAATTGTACATCCAGAAGAAGAAACTGCCGAACGCTGGGCTAAGAAATTATGTTTGAACGGGCTTATTGAGTCATTTGAGCTGAATGCTAATTATAGTATCATTGAAGCGGTGGTACCTCAAAAATATGTAGGTAGAAATATTTTGGAAATTGGATTTAGAGAAAAATTCAGTATACTGGTACTGACAATTCTTAAAAAAACCGAACAAAAAAATATATTCGGAGAAAATAAAATGGTTGCCACTGTCTTACACGGCATACCGGATCCGAAGACGATCATCCAAGAAGGAGATATATTGGCGCTGTATGGTAACAATCAAGACCTTAAAAAATTCTTAAAATAAACCCTTTAAAATAGAGGAAATTTTGTCCATACTATTTTAACAAATTGTGCAACTAGTAAATACTAAAATAAGAGAGCCTTCTTATTCTTCATAAAAAGGCTCTCTTTCAGTATAAATTACCTTATTTAATGATTTCTTCGATCTCTGCTATTATTTTTTGTGCGATTGATTCTGCGGCCTCTGCTGTTGGACCTTCAGAATAAATGCGAATAATAGGCTCAGTATTGGATTTACGCAAGTGTACCCATTCGTTCTCAAAATCGATTTTTAATCCATCAATCGTGGAGTGCTCTTCATGCTTATATTTATCTTCCATCTTCGCTAAAAGATCATCAATATCCAATTCTGGAGTTAATGTAATCTTATTTTTAGACATGAAATACTGTGGCAATTCCGCTCGGTATTCGGACACTTTTTTACCCAATTTTGCTAAGTGTGTTAAAAAGATCGCTACACCTACAAGTGAATCGCGTCCATAATGCGATGCTGGATAGATCACACCACCATTACCTTCTCCACCAATAACGGCTTGTACTTCTTTCATCTTAGTCACGACATTTACCTCGCCAACAGCAGCAGCAAAATATTGTCCACCATGTTTCACAGTGACATCACGCAACGCTCTTGTTGAAGATAAATTAGAAACTGTATTTCCTTTTGTATGTTGTAAAATATAATCCGATACAGCTACCAACGTATATTCTTCTCCAAATAAATCACCATCTTCCATCATAAATACCAAACGATCTACGTCTGGATCCACAGCAATACCTAGATCGGCACCATTTTCCAATACCGCTTTAGAAAGGTCCGTAAGATTTTCTTTCAATGGCTCTGGATTATGTTGAAATTTTCCATCAGGCTCACAATGTATTTTGTAAATAGTCTCCACACCCAATGCTTCCAATAAAGCAGGGATAAACAATCCACCAGTGCTATTAACGGCATCTACCGCAATTTTAAAATTTGCGTTTTTCACAGCCTCTGCATCCACCAAATCCAATGCTAATACGTCATCAATATGTTTTTGCATATAGCTCGTATCTTTGGTAACTTGACCAAGCTCTTCAAATTCTGAAAAATCAAAGTCCAAGCTTTCACCTAAAGCTAATACTTCCTTTCCTTCTGCATCATTGATAAATTCTCCTTTTGCATTTAACAGTTTTAAAGCATTCCACTGACCAGGATTATGTGAAGCCGTTAAGATGATCCCTCCTCCTGCATTTTCTTTAGGCACAGCAATCTCTACTGTAGGAGTGGTCGATAGACCCAAATCAATCACATCTACACCAATACTCTGTAAGGTACCGATAACCAAATTACTGACCATTTCACCAGAAACTCGTGCATCACGACCGACAACAATTTTGTTGATTCCAGTTTGATTCACGATGATTTTACCATACGCTGCGGTGAATTTCACGATATCGATAGGTGTCAACCCTTCTCCAGAACGACCACCAATGGTACCTCTAATACCAGATATTGATTTAATTAAAGTCATGTTAAATTACGTTTATTCTGTAAAAATAAAACAATAGTCCTAATATTTATAATAAAGCGTTTCCTTTTCTAAAATAATTATGCTACTTTTGTTGCAACATTGTTTCTTTTACATATATATCGGCATCAAATTGAAATTATTTATACATTTGAATTCAGATCGCGAAGAACTGTTTCAAATAATTTCAATTTTAATACATGAACATGATTGACCAAATAGTACATATAGATCAAGAAATTTTTTTAGCCATCAATCAAGGATTAAGTAATCCGGTATTCGACTGGCTACTTCCTATTTTGAGAAATCCATATACTTGGGCACCTTTATACTTGTTTTTGGTGATTTTCTTCATTAAGACCTACGGTAAGACAGGCATCCTCATTGTGGTCATGACATTGGCTACCTTTGGAGCTTCAGATGCCGTATCTTCACATTTGATCAAAAAATCAATTAAACGCGTGAGGCCTTGCAATGATATTGTATTTAAACAAGAGGTCAATATCCGTGTGAGATGTGGTTCAGGTTTTAGTTTCACATCCTCTCATGCGACCAATCATTTTGCTTTAGCCTTTTTCTGGATCGTACTATTCAGAAGAAAATGGAAGCATGCGATGTGGCTATGTATCACATGGGCGACATTAATTTCCATATCACAGATTTACGTGGGTGTTCATTATCCATTTGATATTTTATGTGGCGCCATTTTAGGGATATTGATCGGTTTAGCAACTGGATATATCTTTAAAAAAATAAAACCAGAATTTTTTAATCCCGTAATAGCCAAATGAGCGCAATCATCTTAGTCAGTATTCTATTTTTCTCCGCATTAGCTAGTGGTTTGGCGGTCTTCTTTGTCAAAAGAAATAACACGAATTTACTTAAATTAATTCTATCTTTTAGTGGGGCTTACCTATTTGCGATCACCGTTCTGCATCTGATCCCTCACGTCTATCAAACCAGAACAACAGATGCTGAAATTTTAGGAATATACGTCTTAGGAGGTTTTTTGTTCCAACTTATCTTAGAGCAATTCTCTCAAGGAATTGAGCATGGTCATTTGCATCATGAAGAAGGACATCATCATGCTTTCCCAATGGGAATTATGATCAGTTTATGTTTACATGCGTTCTTAGAAGGGATGCCATTGGCGGCGACGCATCAAACAGAATTGGTGTTTGGTATTGCGATCCATCATATTCCAGCAGCATTTGCGTTGGGAAGTTTACTCATCAGTACACATCTTTCTAAAAGAAGTATTACGACGCTTTTAATTGTTTTTGCCGCGATGACTCCATTGGGATTCTCCTTCAGCAAAGCGATCAGTACGGGGGAAATAGGAAATATTCAACAGTATTTTGATAAAATCATGGCTGTCGTTATTGGTATATTTTTACACATATCAACTACGATATTATTTGAATCAGGATCTGCAGATCATCATAAGTTCAATAAGAAAAAAATGATCGCCGTTTTTGTTGGTGTCGCAATAGCGCTGATGAACTTTCTATTTGATGGACATGATCACAGCCATTCTTCTAGCGATCATCCACAAGAAATCAACCATGATCATGACCACAGCCATGATCATGACGACCACCTTCACTAAATAGCTTTAACTTCAGGATCTAAACTTCCTCTAAATTTATCTAAAAGTTCGTTCAATTGGATACATTCCGATTCTGAAAGGTGGTTCGGCAATATATCATTCAAAAGCATATCTTGTTCCAATTCTTCCAAGACGTTGAGTCCAGCATCTGTAATCAACAGATTGACAGCACGCTTATCTTCATTGGACTTACAGCGATCGACCAAACCTTTGATGACTAATCGGTCTATTAACCTGGAAATATCAGGCGTATTGGTCAACATTCTTGATTTAATCAAGTTATTAGTAACGGGATTCGGAAATTGCCCTCGCAATATCCGCAGTACATTAAATTGACGTAATGTAATTTGCTTCTGTTCTGCTCTCTTCTCTAAAACCGCAGTTACCCAATTACTTGTGTACAATAGGTTAACAGTGGCACGTTGCCACTCCGTACTAAATTTATTCACTTGTATGGCTTCATCAATTTTCATATTCTAAATATATCACATATTTATCATAAATGTATAAGAATTATATTAGAATCATTCTAAATCAGATTAAATTCTTATATTTGAAAATTACATATTAACAGAAATAATGCGCGATAAATCTAGTTTAGACAAGCTAAAAAAGGGACAAAGAGCTATAATAGTTGATTTGAATTCGAATGACATTCCTGCGAAATTTTATGAAATGGGATTCCTCCCGGGCACCGAAATAGAAGTCAAACATATTGCTCCATTAAATGGCCCAATCTGTCTAAATATAATTGCTAGTAACTCATTGATTGCTATCAGAAAATCTGAAGCCAAGGTAATCATTATCGATCCAAAATAAATGAACAATCCTATTATTGCACTTTTGGGGAATCCAAATGTGGGTAAAACATCCCTGTTTAATCGTATTACGAAACTCAATCAAAAAGTTGGAAACTATCCTGGTATTACTGTTGAAAAACGTGAAGGATCGTTAACCGCTAACAATAAAACCTACAAAATTATTGATCTACCGGGTACTTACACCTTATTTCCTAACTCATTGGATGAAGAGGTAGTATTCAATATCCTTGTCGATCAAAAAAATAAATTCAAGCCAAACTTGATCGTAGTCGTTGGAGAGCCCTCCAATTTAAAAAGATCGATCATTCTTTACCAACAAGCCCGAGAACTTGGCTTACCGGCCATCTTTGTCATCAACATGATCGATGAGGCAAAGACCAAAGGAATTCAGATTGATATTCCTAAACTTGAGGTATTGTTAAAAACTAAAGTTTATCAGACCAATGCCCGTACCGGCGCAGGAATCGACAAGCTGATCGCTGCTTTTGATGCTGTACCACCACTGTACATTGGCAACTTTGATATTCCAGCTGATTATGCTTTAGCTGTAGGCGAAGCGAAAAAGTTATTTCCACTGGAAAATGAGTACAGCACATGGCAATACTTGGCCAAAGGCAATGTGGAGTTTCTCTCGGATGAAAAGAATGCCGTATTAGAAGATATTAGAAAAAATCATAAGCTTACGCCACAGATACTTCAAAAACAAGAATCGGTACAACGAAATAAAAACCTGGAGCAGGCTTTGAGTACCATTGTTTCCAAAGATATAGATTCAAAAAGCGTGACCAATGGCATTGACAAAATTCTATTACACCCAATTTTAGGTTACCTGATTTTCTTTGGCGTCTTATTTTTGATCTTCCAAGGTATCTATAACTGGTCAGGTCCAGCGATGGATTTCATTGATACCCAGTTTGCGGATTTGGCGGCATACGTACAAAGTACATTACCTGCAGGACCTCTTCCTGATTTGTTATCCAATGGTATTATTAAGGGTATCGGTGGGATCGTTATTTTTGTTCCTCAAATTGTCATCCTCTACATCTTTATCTCCTTAATGGAAGAAACAGGTTATATGAGCCGTGTCGTATTCTTGATGGATCGTTGGTTAAGACCTTTTGGATTAAACGGGAAATCTGTCATTCCATTGATTTCTGGTGTTGCTTGTGCAGTACCAGCAGTCATGTCTGCACGTAATATTGAAAATAGCAAAGAACGCTTGGTAACGATGCTTGTCACTCCATTTATGACCTGTTCGGCACGACTACCCATCTATATTGTGATCATTGGATTAGTAATCCCTGATACCAAATTTTTAGGTTTCAATATTCAGGGGATGATTCTTTTTGCACTTTATATCTTAGGTATTTTGGCAGCCTTAGGATCAGCATGGCTGCTCAATAAAATCATTAAAACGAAACATAAGTCATTTTTAATTTTTGAATTACCAACTTATAAATTCCCCGATTGGAAAAATTTATTTCTGAATGTTTGGGACAAATCATCAAGTTTTGTTTTCGGTGCCGGTAAAATAATCTTAGCCATTTCGGTGATTTTATGGGCGCTCGGAAGTTTTGGCCCTGGTGATAAATTTAATAATGCGGAAGAGATCGTAAAGCAAAATAACCCTATCCTATCCGATGAAGATCTCGATCATGAGATTTCTTCTTATAAAGTAGAACACTCCTATTTAGGTTATCTGGGCATGGTAATTGAGCCTATTGTAGAACCATTGGGCTATGATTGGAAAATGGGAATTGGTTTGATATCTTCCTTTGCTGCTCGCGAGGTATTTGTTGGAACCATGGCTACAGTCTATAGTATCGGTGATGACGCAGATATTGAAGATGACGCTTCTAAAAGAACCATATTAAGTAAAATGAAAGCTGAGGTAAATAGAAATACAGGCTTACCTGCTTATAATCTTGCATCCGGTGTCTCTTTGCTATTATTTTACGCTTTCGCAATGCAATGTATGAGTACAATTGCGATTGTAAAAAAAGAAACTGCATCGTGGAAATGGACATTGATTCAAGTAGGATTTATGACAGGCTTAGCTTATATAGCAGCTTTAATCGCCTATCAGGCATTAAAATAAAGATATTATGACAAATTTAATTATTCAATATATCATCGTTGGAGCAATTATTATTGCGGCAGTAATCTATTTTTCAAAAACCATGAGTGCTTCATTCAAAGGAAAGAAAAGTTGTGGAAAAGGTTGTGGTTGCGATATGAAGCAATCCGACATTCCAGAAAAGAATAATTCATAAAGTCAATATTTTCAGCACTTTATCGAGTGCAACATGATATTTATCCATTATCAAAAACCGTTGTACATGTAACATGTCCAACGGTTTTTGCTTTCGGTATTAAATCTAGAAAACACCTATTTATATAGGTGTAAATACTAAATATAGAATCTAACATGGAGAAAATTGATCTGATCATCGGTTAACATCTATACTTCATGTCTTATTATTTCTAGATAAATACTATATTAGCTTTATCTAAATATTAGCCCGTATATTCACCTTATAAAAAACAAATAAGTGGATCAAACTCCAAAAGAAAATAACGAATTAAAAAGAGGTCTCCAAAATCGACACATTCAACTGATCGCATTAGGCGGTGCTATTGGAACGGGACTTTTCCTAGGTATTGGCAAAGCAGCTATACTCGCCGGTCCTTCTGTCATCTTAGGTTACGCATTGGCAGGTATCATCGCATTTTTCATTATGCGTCAACTTGGTGAAATGGTTGTTGAAGAACCTGTATCTGGAAGTTTCAGCTTTTTTGCTAATAAATACCTCGGTTCATTTGCAGGGTATGCTTCTGGTTGGAATTATTGGGTATTGTATATTTTGGTCAGCATGGCTGAATTAACCGCTATAGGCGTATATATCCAGTTTTGGTGGCCTGAAATACCACTCTGGACTTCTAGCCTCTTCTTCTTCTTTATTATCAATGCACTCAATCTCGCATCTGTCAAGGTCTATGGAGAAGCCGAATTTTGGTTTTCTATCGTCAAAGTAATTGCCATTATTGCGATGATTGTATTCGGATCTTATCTACTGATCAGTGGTACAGGAAGCCCGCAATCGTCGATCAGTAACTTGTATAATGATGGTGGCTTTTTTCCAAAAGGATGGTTGTCACAAAATAGCAATGGTATCTATGAGGGACTATTGTCAGCAATAGCATTGATTATGTTTTCATTTGGAGGTTTAGAATTAGTCGGTATAACCGCTGCAGAGGCTGAAAATCCAGAGAAGAATATTCCAAAGGCGACCAATCAGGTGATCTATAGGATTTTGATCTTTTATGTCGGAGCACTGATTATCTTATTTTCACTATCTCCATGGCAACAGATTACTGCCGATACAAGCCCGTTTGTGACGGTATTTGACTCATTAAAAAGTTTTCAATTTTCCATATTTGGAAGAACGGTATATGCGACAAGTTTAATTGCCAATGTATTGAATTTAATTGTATTAACGGCTGCATTATCGGTTTATAATAGTAGTGTTTACAGCAATAGTAGAATGCTTTATGGTTTAGCAAGTCAAGGAAATGCACCAAAATTTTTACGTAAATTGAGTAAAAATCATGTTCCTGTCAATGCGATTCTCGTCTCCGCTTTATTTGCTGCCATCTGCGTGGTGATCAATAAAATTATGCCGCAAGATGCGCTGGAAATTTTAATGTCTTTAGTAGTATCCTCCTTAATTATCAATTGGGTGATGATTACCATCACGCATTTTTACTTTAAGAAAGATAAAATACAACGCAGTATCAAGACCAAATTTCCATCCTTCCTATTTCCGGTTAGCAATTACATCTGCATCCTATTTTTAATCGCAGTACTCGTGATTATGTGGATCACCGGTATGAAAGTCCCGGTAGAATTGATCCCCATCTGGATGGTTCTTCTATATATTTCTTATCTTTTGGTCAAGAGAAATAAATCTAAAAAATAAAAAAGAAGCGTTCCTAAAAATGGAACGCTTCTTTTGTTTTACAACAGCTTGTTAGGTACTGTCCCGATAGATGCTATCACGATCGTAAAATTCAAATACTGTATACCCCAAAAACCATTAAGCTCCTAAAGTAACTTATACATTAGGAGCTTAACAGTTAAAGAAAACAGCTGTTATGTGCCGCTATTCAGCATCATTATAATTCCAGCTTTGCAATTTGTTTTGCAATATTCTGGAGATCTTATTGAAATATCTTTTTTGTTTATATCCCATCACCCACTGTACCCCCTGAACGGCATTCGTCAAGAAGATCTCTTCAGCTTCCTTCATGATCTGTGGGCTTATTTGAGCTTCTACCACTTCTATACCCTCATCTATCGCCATATCGATCACAACCCGTCTCATCACCCCTTCAATACATCCTTCAGATAGAGCAGGCGTATAGAGCGTCTTTTCATAATGTACAAATATATTTGAACTCAATGCTTCACACAGAAATCCTTCTTGGTTCAACAACAGTACATCGTCAAAACCCATCTTTTTCTTATGGATACCTGCTAAAACATAAATTTGAGAATTTAGGGATTTAATTTTCGATAAATCACTAAATGGTTTTTTATATTCCGTATATAAATCTACGATCAAACCTACTTTCTTATCCTTTAGATTGGGTTCAGGTCTGGACACTTGAAAGACATAGGATGGTTTATTCGAGTTGGGACTGTATAGACCGCCACCATTCCGAAACACGGTCAGGCGTATACGAACGAGCTGACCGACCATATTATTTTTACGTATCAGTTCTTCAACTTTTGAGCGAAAGAAAAATTCATCAAACAGATTGGCATCTTCAAGATGTAAAGCCGTCATTCCTTTTTGTAATCTTTCCACATGAAAGTTCAAGAACCTAATTTCACCATCTTTAAACAGCATCGTTTCAAACAAGCCATCGCCATAACGTACTGCTCTATTTTCGATAGAGAAAATTTCTTGTTCTTCTGGTACTATGTTACCGTTAAAATTGATATATGTTGTTGGCATCTAAGTATTATTATTCCTCAGTTGGTTTTGATAAAGCTGCGTAATTGCGCCATTTCTCTAATCCTAAACGAAAATCTTCTGGCAATGGTACTTCAAATTTAACATTTTCTTTTGTAGTTGGATGTACAAATCCAATTACCTGTGCATGAAGGGCTTGACGAGGCAGAATTTTAAAACAATTGTCGACAAACTGCTTATATTTTGTAAAAACTGTTCCTTTAATAATTTTGTCTCCTCCATACATCGCATCATTAAATAAAGGATGTCCAATCGACTGCATATGCGCACGGATCTGGTGTGTTCTTCCAGTCTCCAATTGACACTCGATCAATGTCACATATCCTAAACGCTCCAATATCCGATAATGAGTCACCGACCAGCGTCCATTGGCTTCACTATCATACATCGCCATGATACGTCTATCTTTTTGATGACGTCCTATATATCCAGTTATAGTACCATCTTCTTTGATATCCCCCCACACTAACGCGATATATTTTCGGGTGATGCTGTGATCAAAAAATTGTTTCGCTAGGTGCGTCATCGATTTTTCGTTCTTAGCGATCACCAGTAACCCTGAAGTATCTTTATCAATCCGATGCACTAAACCCGGGCGATCCGAATTGCCCGGCAATTGTGGTAATTGTTGAATATGATGCGTTAAAGCATTGACCAATGTTCCAGTATAATTATTAAAACCAGGGTGAACCACCATACCTGACTCTTTATTGACGATCAAAACATCGTTATCTTCATGAATAATATCCAATGGAATATCTTCCGGATAAACTTCAGTATCTCTTGGGGGATCGGGCAAGACTACAGTGATCACATCAAGAGGTCTCACTTTATAACTTGCCTTTACAGGCTTTTCGTTTACTAATACGGACTCCGCTTCAATAGCCGCCTGAATTTTATTTCGAGATGCATTCTCTACTCTATTCATCAGAAATTTATCAATGCGCAGTAACGCTTGTCCTTTATCTACCTCTATACGCAAATGCTCAAATAACTCTTGATCATCTTGCTCTTGTAACTCTAAATTTTCAGCCATCGTACAAAAATAACCTAATTCATACAAATTCTACTAACTTTGTACATAATAGTGTATGATATCTTTTAATTTTTATAGTCCCGAGCAGAAAATAAGCCTCCCAGACTGGCAAAAAAAGTCTGTACATGTCAGCATAAAGCGCGATGATTTGATTCATCCCTTTATATCGGGTAATAAATGGCGAAAATTAAAATTTAATATTCAGGCTGCTTTAGCACAAAATAAAAATCATTTGGTCACCTTTGGAGGTGCATGGTCTAATCATATTTTGGCCACTGCATGTGCCGGTGCCACCTTTGGTTTAAAAACAACAGCTTTCCTACGTGCCGATATTGGAATAAATAATCCAGTCCTTGCCATGTGCAGATTATTCGGAATGGAACTGATCTACACCGATCGCTCCGCTTATAAAAATAAATCGGCACTTTTCGAGACCCATTTTCATCAAAACCCCGACGCTTATTTTATTGATGAGGGCGGCCATGGTCCCCTTGGTTCACAGGGATGCGAAGAAATTGTCTCTTCCCTCCTCGATACTTACGATCATATCTTCTGTGCTTGCGGAACAGGAACAACACTTGCTGGCATCCAACATGCCGTCTCCACATCAGGCTTGGCAACACAAGTTCATGGTATTCCGGTTTTAAAGGGCGGAGATTTTATTCAAGATGAAATTCAAAAAATACATCCCAATGCCTCCCCTGTAACCTTACATACCGATTATCATTTTGGTGGATATGCAAAAACTAAACCTGAGCTGATACAATTTATTGAACAATTTGTCTCGCGTACTGGAATCATGATTGAACCAACTTACACCGGTAAACTATTTTTCGCTCTGGATGATCTAATCGCACAAGATTACTTTAAGACAAATGCCCGCATACTGGTGATCCACACAGGAGGTTTGACTGGTTTCTTAGGAATGTATGAGCGCTTTAATCTTGATCTAGGTCAATAAATACATCATTACTGACGTTTAAAACATTAGGTTGACAATTTCCTAAAAATAATACTGTACGTTTGAACATCAAAATTTAACTATACCATGAAAATATTAGCATTTGCTGCTAGTAATAGCAAAAATTCCATTAACAAAACATTTGTTACTTCAGTTTCTAAATACTATAAAGAAGCAGATGACGTCATCGATATTTTAGATTTAAATGATTTCGAGATGCCCTTATATTCGATCGATAGGGAAATCGAATCTGGGATTCCACAGCTCGCACTTGATTTTGCTGCTAAAATTGATGAAGCCGATTTCTTACTGATATCGATAGCAGAATACAATGGTTCTTATAATGTGGGCTACAAAAATATCATTGATTGGGTTTCACGAATTTCAGGGCGTAAGACATTCAACGGCAAACCTGTTTTTTTACTCGCGACTAGTCCTGGGCCCATGGGTGGATCGACTGTATTGGCAACAGCAGTAAATAGAATTGCATGGGATGGAGCCGAAGTACTGGATTCATTTTCATTACCACAGTTTGGAAGTAACTTTGAAGCCGGTAAAGGCGTCACGAATATCGAGTATAGAAGTAAATTGGAGGCTAAAGTACGAGCAACCAAACGCGCGCTTAAAGAGAAAGCAACTCCATTAGGTTAATCAAAACTTAACAGAAAAAGTCATAGCCATCTGTGACTTTTTTTGTAACTTGGAAGTATTAAAATATAAATTTATGGCGAAGAAAATATTATTACTTGTCGGTGATTTCGTAGAAGACTACGAAGCGATGGTTCCTTTTCAGGCGATGGGTGCTGTGGGTATTGATGTTGATGCAGTTGCGCCAGATCGCAAAAAAGGAGATGTAGTACCTACTGCTGTCCATGATTTCACAGGAGATCAAACCTATAAAGAATTGCGTGGGCACAATTTTGCAATCAATAAAGATTTTGATGGTATACAATTGGAAGAATATGATGGTCTTTATATCGCTGGAGGCCGTTCTGCAGAGTATATCCGTTTGAATAAACGCGTCTTAGAAATAACGAAGTATTTCTTTGATCACAATAAACCCGTGGCTGCAATCTGTCATGGTATCCAAGTATTGACGGCTGCCAAAGTACTTGAAGGCCGCACACTGACAGCCTACGTGGCAGTAGGACCGGATATTGAACTGGCTGGAGGGACATGGAAAAATATCCCTGCGGATCAAGCGATCGTTGATGGCAATTTGGTTACTTCCCCTGCTTGGCCAGGTCACCAAGCTATTCTGAAAGAGTTTTACAAACTATTAGGAATTACTATATCACTATAATTACACTTAGTTTAATGAAAAAAAATAAAAGGGTATGGTTAATCATCATACCCATTCTAGCAATTTTAGCATTCATGCTCAAGGATTCCTATACACAAAAAAGCATTGAAGATCTTCCTGGTGATTTTAAAGAAGTTGCATTTGTCAGAAATGAGCAAAATAAAGGCGGCATCATTCGCATATATGCGATTTCTGTCGGTAACCCAGCGCAAGCAGACTATCAAGCATGTATTGATCTGCTTCCCGTTAACGATTATGGAAGTTTCACAACGGCTTACTTTTTTGACAAAAATGCTCCGTATCCGACTTCCCTTACGGTAGAAGCTCCTCACTATGATGCAAAGCAGTTTCAAGCCATTCAGATCTCCAAAAAATCGGGAACAAATAAATAATAAAAAATACTTGAATTTTAATTGATATGTCTTAGTAAAGAAGCTAAAAGTTAGGAAAATGGCTCCTCATCAGAGCAGATGATGAAATAACGATTAGAAATATAGAATCAAGAATAACTTGACTTGATATCCATGCAATTGTATTGTATATCTAAGTAAATTTATCTAAGTTTAAAGAGAATACAGATCGTATTCTCTTTTTTATTTTCTATAGGCTTTATCATGAAAAAAATACTTCTTTTCATCACCTCATTACTGTGTATATCACACTCATACGCACAAAAGAAAAATAATCTTTCTCCCCTGTGGAAACAGATAGACAGTTTGGCAGACAATCAATTTTGGAAAGAAATATCCCCAATCCTTACCAAAATAGAAGCAGAAGCAGTGAAAAAAAATTGGTATGATGAGCAAGTAAAAGCTTTTTTATATCGCCAAAAGATAAACATACAAACTTCTGATGATTCGGATATCAAGTTAAAAGTCATTCAAGAATTTGATATCAAAATAAAACAGCTTAAGAATAAAACAGCAAAAGCTATTTTAACGATTCAACAAGCACGTAATTATAGTGATTATTTCATTAATAATTATTATAGCATTAATCAACGCACGGAAGTACAAGGAGGTACGAAAGAAGATTTTACTTTTTGGACAAGCAAACAATTTGAAGACAAAATCAAATCTTTGTATAAAAATGCCTTAATAGAAAAAGACATGCTTTTGCAGGAACCAAAAGATAAATGGATGAAACTCATCGAGTCGCCAAATCCCTCCTACCTGCCTACGCTATATGATATTGCAGTCTATGATTATATCGATCTACTACAAGAAAATCAACCCTATCAAATTTCTTTGGCTAGAAACAAGCCCGATCGTAATACCCAAATGGTGGATAGCTTATATCAAGACTTAGCCAACATCCATGAAAGGAAAAATACGGATGCTTATTTATTTAATAAATACCAATTGTTGCGTAGACAAAACGCCCAAGATTCTTCCAGATTACAGGTTCTTGAAAATTGGATCGCCACGTATAAGCATACTGCACTCCAAGAAATCATGCTTGTAGATTACATCAACATCTATAAAAACAAGGCAAATATTGCTGCTGTAGATCAGCAACAACAGATCGATATCTTATTAAAAAAAATAGAAACGTACTTGCCCCTTGCCGACAGTGTAAACACCAAAAATTACCTAAATTCAATTCGTGAAAATACATTTAAACCTTCTATTTTACTCGAATCTAAAACCTCTAATATTGCCAATAAAGAGGCGTTGATGAAGGTCACACATCAAAATGCCAGTAAAATTTACTATAAAATAATACGTCCAAAAAATATGTTGGATCAAGGCCAATCTGAAATCCGAAGATCCAATGATAGTACACTATGGGACAACATCCATACGTTTACTAAAAATAATATCGTCGTAAAAGAAGGTGTTTTTGAACTTCATGATTTTAAAGATCAGGTCAGTCACGAAACAATCTTGCTTCTTCCGGCACTAGAGGCTGGTTCTTATACCATCGTATATGCTTCTACTCCCCTTGAAAACAGCTATAGTACCCAAGACTGTTACGGTTATCTAAAGGTCGATTACAGTAAATATGCGATGCTCCAAGATGATCAAGTCGTGCTCATTGTTGATCGCGAGACAGGTGCTAAGCAAGCCAATGCTTCCCTAAAGTTTTACAATCTACGCCAAGATAAATTTGATGTACAAGCAAGTGAAACCACAGACAAGGATGGTATTTTTAACAATAAAAACCAAAACAGAAACTTATTTCTAAGGATTAATGATGAACCGGTGTTCATTCCTTTCCATTCGTATTATTATCCGACATTGGAGACAAAAGAAGACACACGTTACGATGCTAAAGTATTCACCGACCGATCCATCTATAGACCTGGTCAGATTGTCTATTTCAAAACGATTGTGTACAAGAATTACGAAAAGACGAAATACGCTACGATGCCGAGTAAACGTGTCGTAGTAGGGCTTTATGACACCAACAATCAACGTATCGAAGAAAAAACATTAGTGACCAATGATTTTGGCTCAGTAGCGGGCTCATTTGTCTTAAATACAGGTAATATCACCGGTCAATATGATATCAGAATTACAGGCGATGGGATCAATCAAAACTATAACTTTAACGTCGAAGAGTATAAACGTCCAAAATTTGAAGTTACTTTTGACGAGTTTAAAGATAAAAAATCGTTAGGGGATTCCATATCCATCACAGGAAAAGCGAAAACTTTTAGCGGAGTTCCGGTAGCCCATGCAACAGTTGCTTATTCCATCAACAAAATAGAAAATAGAATGAGACCTTACGATGTCTACGATAGAATTATAAACCGTACACTGAGTGAGATCATCCAGGTAGATACCATAAGAACGGATAAGGAAGGCAATTTTAAGATTAATTTTAAAAGTGACATTCCTTCAGATTTTGATCGCAAATTGAGGTATACGCAATCGTTCCATATCGAGGCTTCCATTATGGATGCTAATGGTGAAACCAATGAGAGTACAACGCGTTTAACGATCGGAAATATTCCCTTTACACTTTTGATAGATGCTCCAGAACAAAGTAACGCGGGTAATCTGGATTCGATCACCATCAGTGCACTCAATCTATCTGGACAAAAAGTTCCAGCAACCGGTAAATTGATACTGAAAAAAAGAATTGAAAATCCACGTCTTATCGTATCGCCATCGTTTTTTATCACGCATGATTTTAGTTACTACAATAGCATACCTGAGAACGAATTTTTAGCAAAATTTCCATATGAACCTTATGGTGGCGAATATAAGAAAGAAGAAAGCTATACCGTTGTTTATGAAACGGAATTTGATCTTTCCCGATCCAATCAGATCAAACTACCCAATACCGCTAATTTTGTTGGGAAGTATAAATTGGAAGCGATCTCAATTGTCGCGGAAGATACTATCCGTAGCGAGCGTTTTATGGAAATCATCAACAATAAACTACAGTCAGATGAAAAATCACCTTTGATGGTTACCACGGACAAGGTTAATTATCAAATCTCAGATCTGGCTAAAATAACGCTCAAAACGGATTTTGATTTCCTTCACCTGAACATGACCTCATCCGAAGATGAAAAAATAGATTTTAAAGTCATTTCAAAAACCAAAACAACGATTCAGATAACGATCCCTAAAACCAACAAGAATAGCGTAGTCTTAAATTTCACAGGACTTAAAAATGGTCAGCTCTTCACCAAATCGGTTGTATTGCCTGTACAACAAGATATCCCTTCGTTGACAGTGGAAACAAAGACTTTTAGAAATAAATTATATCCGGGACAAAAAGAGACCTGGGAATTGGTCATTAAAGGAAAAAAAGGAGAACAGATTGCCTCGGAACTTTTGGTCAACATGTATGATGCATCCCTGGATAAACTTAAAGATGTGACAAGCAATGATTTTTCATTTTATCTTAACCCCAATTCTTATCCATCCTATCGAGGCTGGTCATATTACAATAATCTGAGTAGAAGTAGTTTTATCAGAAGTTATAACGATTTGAATTTCAATACGACACTGGATTACGATCGATTTAAGAATTTTGGTTTCCATATTAATAATTATGATTTTGACCGGACGAGAAGAAAGTCTTCTCCTGGATCGATCATGATCAGGGGGGCTGCTGTGGTTAACCATAAAAATCTTTTACAGGGTAAAGTAGCTGGTTTATCTAACCAAAATAGTGATATGGCGATCACGCAGAGGGCTGACCAATCTGCTGATGCAGCATCTCCTCCACTGGAAGAAATAGTAGTAGCAGGCGGACAACAGCAGATCGGTACAAATAAAGACGAGAATCCAATTCAGGTTCGAAAAAATCTGCAGGAGACTGTGTTTTTCTTACCTCAACTTCGTACAGATAAAGATGGGCATGCTGTATTCAGCTTTGATTCTCCGGAAAGTTTAACACGCTGGAAGTTTATGGCAATTGCACATAGTAAAGAACTGGCTATCGGCACCTATACAGATTTTGTCGAAACACAAAAAGACCTCATGATTGTACCCAATATGCCAAGGTTCTTTAGAGAAGCGGATCAGATCACAATCAAAGCTCAAGTCAATAACTTGTCCGCTCATGACTTAAAAACATCCGTTTCACTGGAAATGTTTGATGCCATTACCATGAGTCCATTAGCCATGAAAATCCCCGTAAAACAAATTATGGTAGCTTCTAAAGGGAGTGAAAATCCCAGTTGGGAGATTACGATTCCTAAACAGGTAGAAGCGATCACCTATCGCATTGTGGCACAAGGGGGAAATTTTTCGGATGGTGAAGAATCGACGATTCCGGTTTTAAAAAACAGCATGTTGGTCACAGAAACTCTACCTATTGCTGTCAGAGAAGGTCAGTCGAAGTCATTTGAAATGAAAAATTTACAGCAGACCTCTGCCACTGCCGAGCCGTACCGCTATACGCTGGAATTAACAAGCAATCCCATTTATCAAGCCTTATTTGCTTTACCATATGTCAATGAATACCCATATGAATCATCAGAATCCATTTTTAGTAAATTCTATCTCAACTCATTTTCTGCTCATTTGGTCAATCAACATCCCAAAATAAAGCTTGTGTTTGATCGATGGAAAGATCAGCAGCAACTGCAATCAAAATTGCGCATCAATGAAGAATTGAAAGCGATCTTGATCCAAGAAACACCTTGGTTACAAGAGGCGATTAATGAAGAAGAAACCATGAAAAATATAGCGCTTCTGTTGGATCAAAGTACGCTTAAAAACACCTTAACCACAGACATGACTAAACTTGCTGCATGGCAATCGACACGTGGTGGTTTTTCATGGTATCCTGGAGGCAATGAAAGTTTCCACATGTCAACCTATATTCTTACTGGGATCAACAAACTCCAAGCTAAAGGGATCATTGCTGAATTTGATTTAACAAATACCGTTAAACCAATTTTGACAAAAGGTATCGCATTTTTAGACAATGAGATTTTATATCATTGGTCTCGATACCAACAAGACAATAAGCTGAAACCAAGTATTCATCAAGGGATAGAATATTTATTGGTCAGAAGTAGTTATCCAGCTGTTGAGAAAAATATACCATTAGAAGCTGCTATTGCCTATTTTCTAAAAGAGATGGATAAGGACAAGCTCAGCTATAGTATAGCTACTCAAGCCAAAGTAGCCCTCATATTAAATCGCTACAATTTAAAAGAATCAGCCGCATTGGTCATCAAACAATTGCAACAAAAGTCGGTTGAATCGGTTGAAAAAGGAATGTACTGGAATCAAAATCAAGCTGGTTGGTCTTGGTATGAGGCTCCGATCGAAACACAAGCCCTGTTGATACAAGCGTTTGACGAAGTAAGCCAAGATAAAAAAGCCATTGAAAACATGAAGATCTGGCTGATCAAAAATAAGCAAGTACGTCACTGGAATTCAACCAAAGCAACAGTTGCTGCTGTTGATGCCTTAATCAATTATGGTGAAAACTGGCTGGATGCTCCAGAAGGATTGACGATAAAAGTAGCTGGCAAACCACTTGATGATGCTCCAATATCGAAACAAATCGGTTCTGGCTATAGGAAAGAAAGCTGGATGAAAAAAGAGATTAAACCCGCTCTTGGTCAAGTTGAGATTTCAAAAACAAGTCCTGGAATTGCATTAGGAGGTTTGTATTATCAATATTTTGAACAATTAGATCAGATACCATCGGCATCGTCAACCATTACTTTACAAAAAGAGTTGTACCTCAAAAAAATGGTACAATTGAAAGAAGTACTTGTCCCTATCACAGCTTCCACGCCAATTCAACTTGGCGATTTGGTCAAAGTTCGGATTTCGATAAAAACCGATAGAAATCTATCATTCATACATCTAAAAGATATGCGCGCATCCGGATTTGAACCCACCAATGTAACTTCGACCTATACCTATAAGCAAGGTTTTGGTTATTATGAAAGTACAAAGGATGCCGCAACCAATTTCTTCATCGACTATTTACCAGAGGGAAGCTACGTATTTGAATATGAATTAAGAGCAAATAATGCCGGTATTTTTTCAAATGGAATCACCAGCATCCAAAATCTATATGCACCAGAAATGTCATCCCATTCAACAGGAATCCAGGTTCATATAACAGATAAATAGGTCCATTAATAGTATTAAAAAGTTGTTACTACATATACATTTAACAATTATTTAATACTATTAAAATATTACATTAATTCAGTAAATTTACATTTGAGGCTAATCGTATAATAAGAAGTATTAAAAAAATATGGCGCGAAAATTCATTCCTAGAGATGTCAGCTGGTTAAGTTTTAATAGCAGAGTGCTACAAGAAGCTGCTGATGAAACAGTCCCTCTTCCTTCTAAAATCAAATTCTTAGGAATCTTTTCCAATAACCTAGACGAATTTTTCAGAGTGCGCATACCTGGTTTAAAACGCGCAATCGATATTAAAGACAAGGAAGCGAATACTTCCTTTTTTGAAGATCCACAGATCATACTCGATGAGGTAAATACCATTGTTATTAAACAACAGAAAAAATTTGATAATTTTTGGGCATTGATACAAAAAGAAATGGCACAACAGCATGTTTACATCAAAGATGCTAGCCAACTCAATCTTAAACAGGAAGAATTTGTACGTAACTTCTACTCGGAGGAGGTCGAGTCTAACGTCACTCCATTATTGCTTGATGATAGCCGTCCTATGCCCTATCTTCGAGATAAAAGTCTTTATTTGGGCATCTCGATGCGCAAACAGGAATGGGAATATGAAACAAAATTTGCTATCATCGAAATCCCGACGACCTTGAACGGTCGTTTCGTCATCCTGCCTGCATCGGCAAAGGAAAAACATATTATTTTATTAGAAGATGTCATCAAATTCAATCTCCCTTATATTTTTTCTTATTTTGGATTCGACGAGTTTCATGCGCACGTCTTTAAAATCACTAAAGATGCGGAGTTTGATTTGGATAATGACATCAACACCACACTGGCGGAAAAAATATCAAAAGGGATAAAAAATAGAAGAAAAGGCAAAACAACCCGATTTATTTTTGATAAAGAGATGGATCCAAAGCTGGTGGAGTTTTTGATCAAGAAATTACAATTAACAAAAAAAGATAATATCATAGCCGGTCAGAAAATCCATAATTTCAAACATTTTATGGACTTTCCAAATGTTTTTAAGCAGCCGAACTTACCGATCACAAATCCTGGATTTACCCATCCTCAACTGAACAAAACACAAAGAATTACGGATATCATAATCAAAAAAGATATCTTGCTTTCCTTTCCTTACCATACTTTTCGCCCAGTAATCGACCTTTTAAGAGAGGCAGCAATGGATCCCGATGTGAAGACCATTCAAATCACCGCTTATCGACTTGCTTCAAATAGTAAAATTGTCAATGCATTGATTAATGCGGCTAGGAATGGTAAAGATGTCACCGTTATGCTTGAACTTCAAGCTCGATTTGACGAAGAGAATAATCTATTTTGGAAAGAGAGACTTGAACTTGAAGGAATCCGGGTTTTAACCGGTGTTCCCAATAAGAAGGTTCATGCAAAACTTTGTATTATTAAAAAAAGAGTGGGTGCCAAAACTATTCAATATGGTTTTGTCAGTACAGGTAATATTAATGAAAAGACCGCAAAGCTATATGGTGATTACTGTTTACTAACCAGCAACAGAAGCGTCATGGCAGATATCAATAAGGTCTTTCACTTCCTAAAAAAACCAAAAAGTAATCCTGCTGAGGTCATTAAAAACTGCAATAGCCTACTCATCTGTCCTACAGATATGCGCAATGGAATCATTCATTATATCGACAAAGAGATCGAAGAAGTGAAAGCGGGTAGAAAAGCGCGTATCATATTAAAAGTAAACTCCCTTAGTGATCGTATTCTCATCAAAAAATTATATGATGCAGCAGAGGCTGGTGTACAGATTGATCTGATCGTTAGAGGTATTTACTGCGCAACTAATCAGACAAAATTTAAAAAACCAATCAACGCGATCAGTATCGTTGATGAATTTTTGGAGCATGCTCGGGTCATGTATTTCTATTCCGCCGGCAAAGAAGTGACCTATATTTCTTCAGCAGATTGGATGACGAGAAATTTGGATCATCGCATAGAGGCAGCCGTAAAAATCAACAGTAAAAAAATCAGGGATGAAATTAAAGATATGTTGCAGATCCAACTGCGCGATAATGTGAAGGCCCGTATTTTGAACAATGAACTCAATAACCGATACGTTATAAATGACAAGGAGCCTTGTCGTTCACAAATTGAAATCTATAAGTATCTCAGGAGAAAAACAGATGAAGTATAAACAAAAAAGGTCAGCGATTGAAGTGCTGACCTTTTTTTTGTTATTTTCCTATTAGCCTCTACTGTTGTAGTTAGGAGCTTCTTTTGTAATCGAAATATTATGTGGATGAGATTCGCGCAATCCAGCACCTGTAATACGTACAAATTGAGCTTCTTGCAACTTCGAAATTGTTGCAGCTCCACAATAGCCCATTGATGCTTTCAATCCGCCCATGTATTGGTACACTACCTCTGCTAACGTACCTTTATAAGGAACGCGACCAACAATACCTTCTGGAACTAATTTTTTGATATCATCTTCAACATCTTGGAAGTAACGATCTTTAGATCCCTTTTCCATCGCCTCGATAGATCCCATTCCGCGATATGACTTAAATTTACGTCCTTCATAAATGATGGTCTCTCCTGGCGCTTCTTCCACACCTGCAAATAATGATCCTGCCATGATGGTGTAGGCACCAGCAGCAATTGCTTTTGCAATATCACCAGTTTGTTTAATACCACCATCCGCGATCAATGGAACTCCAGTACCTTTTAACGCCTGTGCGACTTCATAGATCGCATATAATTGAGGTACACCAACCCCAGCGATGATACGTGTTGTACAGATCGATCCAGGTCCGATACCTACTTTTACCGCGTCTGCACCGGCTTCTGCTAATGCTGTTGCAGCTGCACCAGTTGCAATATTTCCAACGATAACCTGTAAATCTGGGAATGTAGCTTTCACCAATTTCAATTTATCGATGACCCCTTTGGAATGACCATGAGCAGTATCAATGGTAATAACATCCACACCAGCCTTTACTAAAGCCTCTACACGATCTAATGTATCTGGAGTGACTCCTACTGCTCCACCCACTAATAAACGTCCGTGCGTATCTTTAGCAGCATTAGGATAGTGCTTGTATTTTTGAATATCTTTAAAAGTAATCAAGCCTTTAAGAATACCTTCATGATTAACCACGGGAAGCTTTTCGATTTTATGATCTTGTAAGATTTCTTCTGCTCGTACTAAATCTGTACCTTCTGGAGCGGTAACCAGATTATCTTTAGTCATCAATGAGGCAATCGGCTGACTCATGACTTTTTGGAAACGTAAGTCACGATTTGTCACAATTCCAACTAATTTACCCTCAGCATCGATTACCGGAATACCACCAATTTTATGATCTTTCATAATTTTGAAGGCATCACCCACTGTTGCCGTTTCCAATAAAGTAACTGGATCTTGAATCATGCCGCTTTCTGAACGCTTTACTTTACGTACTTCAGCTGCCTGCTCTGCAATCGTCATGTTTTTATGTAACATACCAATACCGCCCGCTTGTGCAATCGCAATCGCTAGATCAGCACCCGTCACCGTATCCATTGCCGCAGAAACTAATGGAATATTTAATTTGATTTTTTTTGTCAAGAAAGTACTTGTATCGACATCACGTGGTAAAACTTCAGAATAAGCTGGAATTAATAATACGTCGTCGTAGGTAAGTCCTTCTGCTACGAATTTTTGTGGATCTAATTGCATGGCAAATATGTATTGGGTTTTCTATTTGCCAGGCAAAATTAAGAATAATTCGTGAAAAATGAAAATTATTTTGACTAATTACATTAAAATGATTAATATAACACTAGCTTAACACAGTAAGACGAAATTCTTATCGTTTAATGGAAATGATGTGGCCACACGTCATAAAAGGGATAGCAGGCAATAGCCAGTCGACGAGCTCTTGCTCCACCCTATACACTCAAGACTTATCCTATAGGCTGTTGACTATATAAATACGAAGTATATTGATGTGGTGAAGCTTCGATAACGGTGTAAAAAAAGTGGTCAGGGTATACCCAGCCCCCGATGTTGTTGAAATCTCAAACGAGATCAACATGGTATAAACGATGTGGCGAATTTACAAATTTATCATTGTTATTTTTTGATATGGCGATCATCTCCAACAACTTTTCAAAAAAGAGAAAATCAGATGGCTGCGTGATATACATCATTTTTAACAGCAAATTGATTTGATGGAAAACCCGATTTAACAACTCATTATCAATATATTAAATTTACTAAGGAATTTCCCTATGACCACCATATTGAGCGCTTCTCCTTATTTTATATTGTCCTAAAGGTCTATTTACAACTTTTGGCAAGCTATTTGCATATCATGTCTGAATTGAATTTTAAAAAACACATATTATGAAAAAAGTATTACTATCAATGGCTGCAGTTGCCATATTAGCATTAGGAGCACAAGAGGCTAAAGCTCAATCACCACAACGCGCGGCTATCGGTGTTGTATTTGATGGTACAGTAGGTGATTTATGGGGTGTTCAATACAAACAATCTATGGGCGGTGCAAACAATGGTCAAGCACAAATTATGTTTGATGACCATGTTGTTGCAGTTGGAGCTGATTACCAATATGCAAGACCTTTTTCAGGAACAAACGGTTTAGGCTGGTACGCAGGTATCGGTGCTCAGTTATCATTTATTGATGCTGGCGATAACCAAACTTGGGTAGCTTTACGTCCGCAATTAGGTTTGGAATTTAAAATTCCTGCAGCACCTATCGGTCTTCACGCAGATTGGAAACCAGATTGGAGATTAAATCACGGTAATGATTTTGATGCATCCACTTTTTCTTTCGGTATTAAATACACATTAAGATAGATTGAATTGCATTTTGCATAAAAAAGCCTCCCCAAAAGGGAGGCTTTTTCTGTTTAAAATAAGGCACATACCCATTCATCGCAAATTAATCGCTTTTTATCATAAGCTTAATCAAATAAAGCTTTTCATTTTACAAAATTTTTATACCTTTGGCATTCTTGGAGAATTGTAATTTTCAAACAAGAATGAGTTATCAATTATATCATATAATATCAAACTAATACACTAAAAACAGACGATGCAAGGTAAAGGGCTGATTAAATTTTTGGTGATAGCGGTATCTATAGCATGTCTATACGCCCTATCATTCACTTTTGTAACCCGCAAAGTTGAGCGTGATGCTGAGAATTATGCACAAGGAGATATGGCACGTGAGAAATCGTACCTAGACTCTATCGCTGGCGAGGTTGTTTACAATTTAGGTTTTGCAAAATACACCTATAGAGAAGCTAAAGGTCAAGAATTGGCTTTAGGACTAGATCTAAAAGGAGGTATGAACGTTACGATGGAAATCTCAATCGATGAGTTGATTCGTAACTTAGCAGAGAATCCTAAAGACGAGAAATTCAATGCAGCACTTACTGCTGCCGTTTCGAAAAGTAAAACAAGTCAAAAATCTCTAGTAAATTTATTCATTGAAGAATATAAAGCTACAGGTACTACGACTCCGCTTTCAACTTTTTTCGCGACTAAAGATAATGCATCTTTAATCAAAGCGGGGGACTCTGATAGACAATTGGAATCTTTCTTACAAAAAGAAGCTGATAATGCTATCCAAAACTCATACAAAGTACTTCGTACGCGTATTGATAAATTTGGAGTTGCTTCTCCTAACATCCAGATTCAACAAGGTACAAACCGTATTTTAATTGAATTGCCAGGTGTGAATGATGAGCAGCGTGTCCGTAAATTATTACAGGGATCGGCAAAGCTCGAGTTTTACGAAACTTATGCTAATCAGGAAGTATATCCTTTGTTAGAAAACATTAACAAAACTTTATCTGCAACTTTAAAAGTAGCTCCTACAGAGGATAAAGCAGCAACAGATTCGACTAAAAAATCAGAAGATTTATTGGCTAACCTGGGTGCAAATAAAAATACAAAAGATAGCGCTACTGCAAAATTATCACAAGAAAACCCATTATTTGATGTGTTGAGACCAGCTGTTTACATGGGTGAAAATCAACAAATGGCTTTAATGCCTGGAGCAATGGTGGGTAGTGCAGATTTGAAAGATACCGCTAAAGTAAATGCTTTCTTAAACAGACCTGAGGTTAAATCCATTATCCCGGGAAATTTAAGATTGTTATGGTCAGTAAAACCTGAAGCTAAAACTCCAAACATCCTTTCTTTATACGCGATCAGACCTGCAGGTGTGGATAATGGCCCAGTTTTAACGGGTGATGTGATTACCAATGCACGTGACGAATTTAATGAAAGAAACGAGCCAGTTGTTTCGATGCAAATGAACAGCGAAGGTGCTCGTGAATGGAAAAAAATAACAGCAAAAGCTGCACAAGGCCACCAGTCCATTGCTATCGTTCTTGACAATGTCGTGTATTCAGCACCTGGTGTGAATGAAGAGATCGCAGGTGGTAACTCGTCTATCTCTGGATCATTTACCGTGGAAGACACAAAAGATTTAGCCAACGTATTGAAAGCAGGTCGTCTTCCTACAACTGCTAAAATCGTAGAAGAAGCCATCGTCGGTCCTACTTTAGGACAATCGGCAATTGATTCGGGTGTGAATTCTGCAGTTATCGGTATCGTATTGGTTCTGGTATTCATGATCGCATATTACAATACTGCAGGTTTGGTAGCAAACATTGCGGTTCTTGTAAACGTATTCTTTATTATGGGGGTATTAGCATCACTGAATGCTGTGCTCACCCTTCCGGGTATCGCAGGTATCGTTTTGACAATGGGTACTGCGGTGGATGCCAACGTACTGATTTACGAACGTATACGTGAGGAATTAGCGGGTGGTAAATCAATCCGTCAAGCTGTTGCTGATGGTTACAAACATGCTTTACCTTCAATCTTAGATTCGCAAATTACGACCTTCTTAGTTGGTTTAGTATTATTCTTCTTCGGAACAGGTCCAATTTTAGGATTTGCAACCACATTAATGGTGGGTATTATCACCTCACTATTTACCGGTATCTTCCTGACTCGTATTATTTTTGAGTGGATGCTGGAACGTGATATGAAAATTAAAGTTTCTTTCCCTTGGTCTGCGAAAACATTGCAAAATGCCAATTTCCAATTTATCAAGAAAAGAAAAGGACTTTACATCGTTTCTATTGTTGTCGTTATCGCTTGTTTTGCATCGATCTTCATTAAAGGATTTAGTCAAGGGGTTGATTTCCAAGGTGGACGTACGTATACCATTCGTTACGATAAACCTGTAGATCTAGAAGCTGTACGTAAAAATTTAGATGATGCTTTCCAAAAAACAACTGAAGTAAAAATCTTTGGATCATCAAATCAAGTTCGTGTAACAACAACCTACCATGTTGAAGAAACTTCTGATGAAGCAGATCAAGAGGTATTGACTAAATTGAATGACGGTTTATCCAAAGTAGATGCGAGCAATAAATATGAAATTCTTTCTTCTCAGAAAGTTGGTCCTAGTATCGCAACTGATATGAAAGCAAGATCAATTTATGCAACAATCTTTGCCTTATTAATCATTGCAGTATATATTTTAGTACGTTTCCGTAAGTGGCAATATTCAGCAGGTGCTGCAATCGCTACCGTGCATGATGCTATCATTGTATTAGGCTTGTTCTCTATTTTAGATGGTATTGTTCCATTCTCATTAGATATTGATCAACATTTTATTGCCGCTATTTTAACGGTATTAGGCTATTCTGTAAATGATACGGTAGTGGTATTTGACCGTATCCGTGAAGATCTAAATAAACCTAATGCTTTAAATAAAAACTTTGGTGAAACCATCAACCACGCCATCAATACGACATTAAGCAGAACGGTTATTACATCATTGACAATTGTCTTCGTATTAGCAGTATTATTTATTTTCGGTGGTGAAGTGATCAGAGGATTCTCTTTCGCGATCTTAATTGGTATTATTGTAGGTACATATTCCTCTATATTCTTAGCTGCACCAGCAGTATACGATTTGAGTAAAGGAGAACACTTTGAAGAAGCTCCTAAAAAAGCTGAACCGGTAACTCCTTAATATTAAAAAAAAACGTCCAAAAAGGCTTTCAGATAAAATCTGAAAGCCTTTTTTATTTTACAATAAATTCATCAAATACTTGTTGTACTAAGTATTTAATGATTATATTTGTTGTACGAAATATTAGCATACAAATATTTAAATGCAAGACGAAAAATTCAATCGATACTCTTTCATTTTAGAAAGAACAGCAAAAAAAGTAAAACAATTTGCACAAAATTCTTTTACGGACAATGATTTTGATATCACCGTAGATCAATGGACAATTATTAAAACACTTTATGAAAATGATGATCTATTGCAAAAAGAACTCGCTGAAAAGTGTTGTAAAGATCAGCCTACTCTCACCCGTATTGTTGATTTATTAATAAAAAAAGGATTAACAGAACGTGTTGTCCATCCATCCGATCGACGGAGCATCTATCTGCAATTAACGGATGAAGGTCGAAAAAAAGTAGAAGCCTACTCTCCCATCGTCGCAAGCATCCGTATGAAAGCATGGGAAAATTTAACGGATGAGGATTTTAGCGCATTCACACGCATACTGGAAAAAATTTACAATAACCTAAGTAATAAAATTTGATATGATTACAACAGACATATGTATTATAGGCGCAGGACCAGTAGGTCTATTTGCTGTATTTGAAGCAGGTTTGTTAAAGATGAGATGTCATCTCATTGATGTCTTACCTCAGGTTGGCGGTCAGCTCTCTGAAATCTATCCGCATAAGCCGATATACGATATCCCCGGCTACCCCACCATACGTGCACAGGAATTGATTGACAATCAAATGAAACAAATCGAACCTTTTCAGCCTACATTTACACTTGGAGAACGGGTCGAAAGTCTGGAGAAGCAAGCAGATGGTTCCTATCACGTTATTAGTGCTGAAGGAACACATATTCACTGTCAAGTTGTTGTCATAGCAGGTGGTTTAGGATGCTTTGAACCGCGCAAGCCAGAACTAGCTAACTTAGCACAGTACGAAAGAAAAGGTGTTGATTATATGGTCAAAAATCCCGAGACTTATCGGGACAAAAAGATCATCATCGCCGGTGGAGGAGACTCTGCGTTGGACTGGGCGATCTACTTAGCGGATATCGCGAAAGAATTGACATTAATACATCGAAGTGATTCTTTTAGAGGAGCACCAGACTCAGCAGACAAGGTTTATGAACTTGCTCAAAAAGGAGCAATCAATCTATTGCTATCCCACAATCTGGCTGATGTCCATGGCACAGATCGTTTATCGCATGTCATTGCTATCAATAAGCAAAAAGAAGAGATCAGTATGGAAGCCGATTATTTTATACCATTATTTGGCTTAACTCCAAAACTGGGACCTATTGCGGACTGGGGCTTACAGATTGATAAAAATGCGATTGAGGTCAATACGGTGGATTACTCCACCAATATCGAACGTATCTATGCCATCGGAGATATCAATACCTATCCAGGTAAATTAAAGTTGATCTTATGTGGATACCATGAAGCAGCATTGATGGCACAAAGTGCTTTCAGATTTGTATACCCAGATCAAAAACTAAGTTTCAAATATACCACTGTAAACGGTATCAATACATTTTAGTCATGGACCATATTATTGAAATAGAAATTGAAGATCGGGATGGTACCGTTCAAAAAATAGAAGTGCCGACCGATGTCAATTTATCCTTAATGGAATTGTTAAAAGCATGCGATTATGAGGTCTTAGCTACTTGTGGAGGAATGGCACTTTGTGCCACCTGCCATGTACAGGTCAAATCTGGAGGGGAGCATTTATCAGAACCACAGGATCAGGAGCTCGATATGCTGGATACTTTACCAGATGCCGACGACGATAGCCGACTGGCATGTCAGCTGAGATTGACCAATGAAAATGCAGGATTAAGTATTAAAATAAAAGGTGCTTTACAATAATAAATTATTCAAAGTGTACTTTTTACACCCAATTTTTAAAATATCCCAGCAAACAGAATTGATAAACTATGCAATTAATTCTGTTTGCAAGCGACTGATTAACAAGTAGTAATAAAATAAGCAAAATAAAAAAACAGCTTATTCACCATAAATATGACAATAAAAAGGAACTATATATAAAGATATTTTAGTTTTTTGAATGAAAAATTAAGATATTTGCAGAAGGATTACAATTTTCCGAATATTTTATATAAATTTCAAATAATATGCTAAGCAATCGTTCAGATAGAAAATTCCCAAGAGTGGTCATTATTGGTGCTGGTTTTGGTGGAATTGAAGTTGCTAAAAAGTTAAAAAATAAGGAAGTAGAAGTACTATTATTAGATAGAAATAATTTTCATACCTTCCAACCCTTAATGTATCAAGTAGCTACAGGTACATTATCTGCAGATTCGATCTCATTCCCTATCCGTAAGATGTTCAAATCTCAGGAGAATTTTAGTTTCAGAATTGCAGAAGTCAATCATATCGATTCGATCAATAAAACGGTTCAAACCAATATTGGTGATTTTGAATATGATTTTTTAGTCGTTGCGACAGGTGCTACGACCAATTTCTTTGGTAATCAGCAAATCGCAAAATATGCTTTACCTATGAAAAGCATTCAAGAAGCATTAAACATCCGTAGCTATGTGTTGCAAAATCTTGAAAAAGCAGTTCAAATTGCAAATCCAGAGGAGCGTAAACCATTTTTAAACTTTGTCATTGTAGGTGGTGGACCGACAGGTGTTGAGCTTTCCGGTGCAATTGCTGAGATTAGAAATAATATTCTGGAGAAAGATTATCCGGAATTACGCAAAGAAGAAATGAACGTTTACTTGGTCGAAGGTCAAAGTAAAGTTTTAGCTAATTTGTCAGAGAAGTCTTCTGAAGATTCGGAAAAATATTTAAAAGCATTAGGCGTTAAAATATTATTAAATGTTTCTGTAACGGGCTTTGATGGTACTGCAATCTCTTTTGGTGATGGTAGCGCCATTGAAACAAAGACTGTTATTTGGGGTGCTGGAGTTGCAGGTCAATTTCCAGAAGGTTTCAAAAAAGAAAACATTCAACGTGGTAATCGTATCCAGACGGATGATCAATGTCGTGTCTTGGATATGGAAAACGTCTATGCAATCGGTGATGTATCCGCATTTATTACGGACGATCTACCTCGTGGATTGCCAGGTGTAGCTCCAGTAGCACAACAACAAGGTAAATACGTTGCTCAACACATTAGCAATGTGATGAACAACCGTTCAAATGAGAAATTCTCCTACTTCGACAAAGGTTCGATGGCGACTATTGGTCGTGCTAAAGCTGTCGTGGATATGGGTAAAATTCATTTTAATGGATTCTTCGGTTGGATCGTTTGGATGTTTGTTCACTTAATGTCTATTTTTGGTTTTAGAAACAAAGTCATTACCTTTATCAACTGGACAGTGAAATTTTTCACCAAGAACTCTGGTGTTCGATTAATCTTTTACAAGTATAATCAACCCGCTCCAGAAGTAAAAAACGATAATCAAGTCATAGAAAACAACTAAAATGGATAACAAGACAATTGCTAAAAAATTCAAATTATGTAGCCAACTGATGGAATTGCATAATGCAAATCCTTTCCGAATAAAAGCAATTGCCAGTGCATCCTTTAAGTTAGATAAATTACCCTTTCTGCTTGAAACCGCTTCTTTAGAAGAGATAAGCAGCCAACCCGGTATTGGGAAAAGCACGGCAGAAAAGGTTAAAAAATTAGCCGAAACTGGTTCATTTGATGAGCTAGATGCGATGTTAAGCATTACCCCAGAAGGAATTTTGGAAATGCTTAACATAAAAGGCTTAGGTCCCAAAAAAATACAAATTATCTGGACTGACCTGCAGATTGAAAGCGTCGGTGAGTTGCTATATGCCTGCAACGAAAATCGATTGATAGAAGCCAAAGGTTTTGGGTTGAAAACACAAGAGGATATTAAAAAATCCATTGAATTCTCCATATCCAACCAAGGCTGGTTTTTATATGCAAGGGTGCTGAAGAATGCAGATGCCGTAATTACAGCACTTGAAAATAGTTTATCTCCTACCTTAATTTCCTTTACTGGAGATTTTCGTCGAAAATGTGAAGTATTAAGTTCGGTCGATATTCTATTAAGCTCAGATAGAGATACCACATTAGCGTATCTACATGCACATTATCCTGATCATATAAATGAAGAGCTGGAGTATATCTCATTCCGAGATGAACTTGGGTTTACCTTTCACCTCTACCTCTCCACAACGGCAGAATTTTACCAAAATTTAATCTTAACCACGGGTTCCAAAAAACACTTGGAATTACTTGATCAGACGCTGATAACCGCTTTAAATTCGGAAGAGGAAATTTACGCTGTTCAGGGTTTGGATTATATCGAACCTGAACTTCGAGAAGGTCTTGATGAAGTATTTTTAGCAAAAAACCATCAATTACCCAAATTGATCAATTTCGATGATCTAAAAGGTACTTTGCATAACCACTCTACCTACAGCGACGGCGTGCATACCTTAGCAGAAATGGCAAGATATACTAAGGAAGAATTAGGACTAAGTTATTTCGGAATTTGTGATCACTCCAAAACTGCTGTATATGCCAATGGTCTACCGATTGACCGTGTACAAAAACAATGGGAAGAAATCGATCAACTCAATCAACAGCTGGCGCCATTTAAAATTTTTAAAGGCATTGAGTCGGATATTTTAGCCGATGGCTCGTTAGATTATCCTGACGAGATTCTTGCAGGTTTTGATTTTGTAGTCGCTTCTGTTCACTCCAACCTCAAAATGGACGAAGACAAAGCAACTGCGCGTCTGTTAAAGGCAATAGAAAATCCCTATACGACCATTTTGGGTCATCCAACAGGACGTCTTTTATTAAGTAGATCCGGCTATCCATTGGACTATAAAAAAATAATCGATGCTTGTGCTGCTCACCAGGTGGTCATAGAGATCAACGCCAACCCTTTACGTCTGGATTTAGATTGGAGGTGGCATCGTTATGCTGTAGAAAAAGGTGTTCTATTATCGATCAATCCAGATGCGCACCGTACCGAAGGTTTACTGGATATGCATTATGGTATATTTGTGGCTAGAAAAGGCGGATTAAGTGCTAAAAACTGTCTTAACAGCTTAACGTTAGCAGAAATCGAAAGCTATTTCAGTAAAAAAAGATAACTGAACTCTTCTTCTAGAAAGCAATGCTATTTTTTTAACTAGGTAAATTCTCTTATATTTAACGCTTATATCAATATCAAAAGCGTTGAAAAATCTAAGCTATTTAGTCGTATTTTTGTTTTTATTTCCTTGTCTTGTCAACGGACAATTGTTATCAAATAAAACTGAATTTTCCCGTAAAGATTCTTTAAGAGGCCAATTGACTCCTTTAAGGACCTGCTACGATGTCACCTATTATCACCTCGATGTTGATGTCAATATTCCAACACGAAGCATTTCTGGAAGTAATCTGATCAAATTTAAAACCCTACAGGATTTCAATCGCATGCAGATTGATTTGTTTGATAATATGGCCATCGATCACATTCTCTATCAGGGTAAAAAGCTAAAGTATACTAGAGAATTTAATGCGGTTTTTATCGATTTTCCAACGCACATCAAAACTAATACGTTAGATTCTATCCTCGTATATTTTTCAGGTACTCCACTTCAAGCCAATCGTGCCCCTTGGGATGGCGGTTTTGATTGGAAGAAAGACAGCAATAACAAGCCTTGGGTAGCGAGTGCAAACCAAGGTATTGGAGCAAGCCTATGGTGGCCCAATAAAGATCATCAGTCTGATGAACCAGATAGCGTACTCATATCCGTAACAGTCCCTAAAGGACTCATGAATGTGTCAAACGGACGACTTCGAAATATCGAAAATATTGGAAGTAAAAAATCTAAATTCAACTGGTTTGTTTCCAACCCGATTAACAATTACAATATTGCCCTCAATATTGGTGACTACGTTCATTTTCAAGATAGCTTTGATGGTGAAAAGGGGAAATTGGATATCGATTATTATGTGCTACGCGAAAATATAGATCGAGCAAAACCGCATTTCGAAGCCAATGTAAAACCGATGTTAAAAGCTTTTGAATATTGGTTCGGTCCCTACCCTTTCTATGAAGATAGTTTCAAGCTGATCGAAACATCACACCTCGGCATGGAGCACCAAAGTGGTATTGCCTATGGCAATCGATTTTTGAATGGCTATCTGGGCGGAGATGGTTCGGGTACAGGATGGGGATTGAAATGGGATTTTATCATTATACACGAAGCCGGACACGAATGGTTTGGCAATAATATCACAGCAGCTGATATTGCTGACATGTGGATCCATGAAAGTTTCACCAATTACTCCGAAGCACTCTATATCGATTATTACTTTGGCAAAAAGGCGGGGCAAGAATATATTTATGGCAATCGACGCGCCATTCAAAATGATAAACCTATTCAAGGTCAGTATCATGTCAATAACGAAGGATCCGGAGACATGTACAACAAAGGAGGTGTCCTACACAACATGATTAGAACAATCATCGCTGATGATGAAAAATGGCGTTCGATATTACGGGGATTAAATGCTAAGTTTTATCACCAACAAGTTAATTATGATGACATTGTGCATTATATCAATCAAGAATCGGGTATAAATTTCAGTTCTATTTTTGAACAATATGTCAAGACAACAGCGATTCCCATCTTAAGTATTACGGAGTCAAAAGATGGAAAAATACATGCTAAATGGAAAAATACAGTTGCAAATTTTCAAATGCCCATCCCTATCGGGACCTCAGATAATACTTTAAAAGCAATTAATATCACCAATGACGACCAAACATTAAATATTCCCAATCTAACAAAAGAAAATGTAAAGATTGACACTTTTAATTACTACATTGACGTACAGAAAAATTAATTTCGAAGTAAAAACATAAGAAAATGCCTTATTAAACGTTTACTTGTTATCATCTTACAGCTCCACAAAAGAGTTCTAAATTATCAATAAAAAAAATCAAGACTTACTTCAAAAACTAATAATTTTTAGTAGGTTTGCATATTCATAAAAAGTAGCTTAAAATACAGCAAATGGGTTTATTCAACTGGTTTACACAAGAAGTTGCCATCGATTTAGGTACAGCAAATACCCTTATCATCTATAATGACAAAGTAGTAGTTGACGAACCTTCAATTGTGGCCTTTGACCGTACGACAAACAAAGTAATTGCAATCGGACGTCAGGCAATGCAAATGGAAGGTAAGACACACGATAATATAAGAACAGTACGTCCTCTTCGTGATGGTGTTATTGCAGATTTTACTGCCGCAGAGCATTTGATTCGCGGAATGGTAAAATTGGTTAATAATGGGAAAAGTTGGTTTTTTCCATCTTTAAGAATGGTGGTTTGTATCCCTTCAGGAATTACGGAAGTAGAGAAGCGTGCGGTACGTGATTCTGCAGAAATTGCAGGTGCAAAAGAAGTATATCTGATCCACGAGCCCATGGCTGCCGCAGTAGGTATCGGAATTGATGTGGAAGAGCCTATGGGTAACATGATTATTGATATCGGTGGTGGAACAACAGAGATTGCCGTAATTGCACTTTCCGGTATTGTTTGTGACCAATCAATCCGTGTGGCGGGAGATAACTTTGATTCTGATATCGTACAGTATATCCGTAGACAGCACAACATTATGATCGGTGAGCGTACAGCAGAGAAAATTAAAATCGAAGTGGGAGCTGCTCTTCCAGAATTGCAAGATCCACCTGATGATTTCGCCGTTCAAGGTCGCGATTTGATGACAGGTATCCCCAAACAAATTACAGTTTCCTATACAGAAATTGCACATTGTTTAGATAAATCCATTTCAAAAATTGAAGAAGCAATTTTGAAAGCTCTAGAAATCACCCCTCCGGAATTATCCGCTGATATTTACCAAACAGGTATTTACCTGACAGGTGGTGGAGCACTTTTAAGAGGATTAGATCGTAGAATTCAAGCCAAAACAAAATTACCAGTTCATATTGCAGAAGATCCTCTTCGTGCAGTAGTTCGCGGTACGGGCATCGCATTAAAGAATATTGGAAGATTTAAATTCTTAATGCAATCATAATTGCCTCAACATAAAATTTTATATGCGATATAGTTGATTTTTCACTATATCGCTTCTTTATTAAATAGCAAAGTAATAATTATTAACAATGAGAAACCTCTGGTTATTTCTTAGACGTTATAACGCATTTTTTTGGTTTATCCTATTTTTTGGATTTTCAATGTTTCTGGTTGTTACTAACAATTCCTTCCAACGTGCTAGTGCGTTAAATTCTTCCAATAGCGTAATTGGTCATATTTATGAAAAAGTAAATTCTTGGAAAAGCTATCTATCACTGACCGAAACCAATGATCAATTGGTGAAAGAAAATGCAAGTTTAAGAACTCAACTGGAGAATTACTTAACGACAGATACCGTTGCCATGGCTAAGAGCCCTGTTATTGACAGTAGCGAGTTTGGCCGATATGAATTTATTATTGCAAGTGTCACGAATAATAGTATTCATCAAAAAAGCAATTACCTCACCTTAAACAAGGGTTCGCTAGCGGGTATCGAAAAAGGGATGGGTGTTCTTGCTCCTAATGGCGTAGTCGGCATCGTGCTCAATGTGACCCCGCACTTTTCAACAGTACAGTCACTCCTTCATCCGGACACCAAAATCTCCGTTACATTAGCCAACACCGATGTATTTGGTTCATTGGTCTGGGGAAGTAATGTAGATTATCGTTTTGCAATGGTGAAAGAAATCCCAAACCATGTAAAAGTGAAAACAGCAGAAAAAGTATATACTTCGGGTTATTCGGGACACTTTCCAAAAGGCATTCTGGTAGGAGCTGTTGTTGAGACAGGTATATCCTCCGGAGACTCTTTTCTGGATTTACGCATCCTGTTAAGTACGAATTTCTCCAACCTACACCATGTTTATGTTGTGAAAGATTTATTTTCAAAAGAATTAAAACAATTAGAAGAAACGAATCAGGATAATGGCTAGAATATTACTATTTAATATCATTCGATTTTTGGTACTTATTGCCATGCAAGTATTTTTATTCAAAAATATTGGCTATTATAATCTGGCAAGCCCTTTCCCTTATATTCTATTTATCTTTTTGCTTCCAACTGGAATATCCAACTTTTTATTATTTACAATTGCATTTTTAACGGGTCTGACGGTTGATGTTTTTTACGATACATTAGGGGTGAATGCAGCAGCTTGTGTGACATTAGCAGCCTATCGTGTTTTCTTCATGAAAATTACAATTGAAAATGATATGGATACGTTCATTACTCCCATACTAGGTGAAATGAATTTTAAATGGTTCCTATCCTACACCTTTTTTGGAACACTGATTCACCACTTTGTTCTGGTTTTATTAGAAACATTTAGTTTCAAACAGTTTCAATACACATTAGCAACTATTGGTTTAAGTTGTATCTTTACAATGGCTATTCTGCTCATTTTCAGTTTTCTTTTCTATAAAAGAAAGAGTAGAATTTAAGGATTCCATGGCTAAAAAAAGGATAAAGAGTCTATGAACAGTTTTTTCGCACGTAAATTTGTCATTCAAGGCATTATTATTAGTATTGCTTTATTAATAATAGCTAGACTATTTTATCTACAGATCATTGACGATTCTTACATTCATTCGGCCAATAGCAATGTCATGCGTAAGGTTGTTGTCTATCCTGCGCGCGGAGTCATTTTAGACCGTACAGGGCAAGTCTTGGTGCAAAATGAACCCGTATATGACTTAATGGTTACGCCAAGGGAAGCGAAAGATATTGATACAGCTTTACTTTGTCAACTCATCGAAATTGATAAAGAGGGTTTTATTAAACGCATGGATAAAGCGCGAGCCCACTCCCCTTATCGAGCTTCTATATTTGAAAAACAATTGTCTTCCCGTACGTATGCACATTTGCAAGAATATCTCTATCGCTTCAGAGGATTTTATGTGCAAAATAGGACTGTCCGGAACTATCCTGATAGTATTGCTGCCCAGTTTTTGGGTTATGTCAATGAAGTAACAGAAAAAGATATTGAAAAATCAAACGGTTTCTACCGTCCTGGAGATTATATAGGAAGAAGTGGTGTCGAGCGTTCTTATGAAGACCTATTAAGGGGAAAAAGAGGCGTCAAAAATCTGATGGTCGATGCGCTCAATAGACCCAAAGGCGTATTTATGGAAGGACGCTATGATACTTTGGCAGTTTCTGGGGAAGGTCTAGTATCTTCTTTAGATAAGGAACTTCAGATCTTGGGTGAAAAACTGATGAAAAATAAATTGGGATCCATTGTTGCCATCGAACCTTCAACGGGTGAAGTACTTGCGTATGTCAGCAGTCCAAGTTATAACCCGAATGACATGGTAGGTCGTGAAACAGGCAATAATTACATGAAATTATTAAACGATGAAAGTAAACCTTTATTTAATCGTCCTATTCAGGCATCCTACCCTCCTGGGTCCGTATTTAAAGTCGTCGCAGCCCTAACTGCACAACAAGCTGGCGTGATTGATGAAAACACCACGTTCTTTTGTCCTCACGGTTATAGCTATGGCGGCGGAAGAGGTTTTATGCGTTGTACCCATTACCATGGAGCGACTTCGTTGATCAGATCCATACAAGTGTCTTGTAATACTTATTATGGCTATACCTATGCCAAAATGATTGATTCCAGAGGTCTATCAGGACCAAAGGCTTACGATCTTTGGTACGAAGCCATTTCCAAATTTGGTATCGGTCATCGCTTAGGCATTGATTTACCGGGAGAAAATGCAGGTTTGTTATATAAATCTGATCATTTCACTAAAAGCTACAGAAATGACAAATGGCGTTCGGCATTTAATATATCCCTATCCATCGGCCAAGGTGAAATGGGTGTCACGCCCCTACAAATGGCAAATATCATGGCTATTGTAGCGAATAGAGGATTTTATTACCGCCCGCATCTTATTAAAGCTATTGGGGATAAAAAGATCGTCAAAAAAGAATTTACAGAAAAAATATCCGCCGGTGTAGATGCTAAATATTATACGCCGGTCATCGAAGGATTGAGCAGAGCTGTCAACATGGGCGAAGGAACTGCTTTTGCCAATCGAATTGCAGGCCTTGAAATGTGTGGAAAAACGGGTACAGCACAAAACCCACATGGTAAAGATCACGCTGTATTTTTTGCATTTGCTCCACGTGATAATCCTAAAATTGCCATTGCGGTTTTTGTTGAAAATGCAGGTTATGGTGGTGTATGGGCAGGTCCTATCGCCAGTATGATGGTTGAAAAATATATCAAGGATACCATCACGATGCCCAAACATATACAAGACCGTATCTACAATGCTAATTTTATGCCTGCTCCAAAAGTAGATCCGAAAAAAACAGAGTTAAAAAAAGCAACGGATTCAACTAAATCCAAAAAAGATACTACAAAAAGTGTCAACCGCATTGCTGCAATAACAACAAGGGAGACAATTGTTCATCATAGTGCCGTAAATAGAAGTCATGAATAACCAAAAAAACAGTTTTTTCGGAAAAATAGACTGGTTAACCATTTCGCTCTGGTTGGCTTTATGTTTGATCGGTTGGTTCAATATTCATGCAGCGGTATATGATCCAGAAAATCCAGGCTTGTTTAATATGGCGACCAACTATGGAAAGCAATCCATGTATATTGCTTCTGCATTGATCATTGGTATTACCATATTAATTATAGACGCCAAGTTTTTCAGTTCTGCATCTCCTGTTATTTATGCAGTTGTTGTTTTATTATTAATTGCCGTATTGGTCATCGGTCGAAATGTTGGTGGAAATCAAGCATGGATCCCTATCGGGAGTTTTAGGCTTCAACCCTCCGAATTTGGAAAACTGGCGACCTGTCTTCTGCTAGCTAACTATTTGAGTTCTCAGAGTAATAAAAATCCAAATATGCATACGTTGGCCATTGGTGCTGGTATTGTATTATTTCCGGTTTTTCTGGTTATGCTCCAGCCCGATACAGGTTCTGCCTTAGCTTTCTTTTCCCTTATTTTTGTATTCTATCGAGAAGGTTATGTCAATAACAGTTTACTTATTTTTGGAGGCCTGTGTATTGTCTTGTTTGTCATGGCGCTCTTGGTCAATGCCTGGATCTTAATTGGCATACTCGCTGTACTAGCAGGATTCTTTATGTGGACTTTTAGAAAGAAGCGTAAACATTTAATCAATATCGGAATTATTTTTGCTGCTTCTGCGGTATTTATATTGTCGGTGGACCTAGTTTACAATCATGTTTTACAGTCACATCAAAGAAACCGTATTGATATCATCCTTGGAAAAATGGATGATCCAAGAGGACAAGGATATAATTTAAACCAATCCAAGATTGCGATCGGCTCCGGTCAGTTTTGGGGAAAAGGTTATCTTCAAGGTACACAAACTAAATATAACTTCGTTCCCGAGCAAAGTACAGATTTTATTTTCTGTACTGTAGGTGAAGAATGGGGATTTGTAGGTTCTATATTTCTGATCGGCATTTATCTGACGTTGTTACTCCGCATTATTCATATTGCAGAAAGGCAACGTTCTGCCTTTGCCCGAATTTATGCTTATGGAGTAGCTTCCATCCTCTTTTTCCACTTTTTTATCAATATCGGCATGACCATAGGGATCGTTCCGGTTATTGGTATCCCTTTACCGTTTATCAGCTATGGAGGATCTTCCTTATGGAGTTTCACCATTTTGTTGTTCATCATGCTGAAATTTGATTCCAATAGAAAAGGAGTGGTTTAAAACCACTCCTTTTCTATGAGATTAAAAGCGTTCCAAGACCAATTTTATGGCTCGATCGATCACTTTCTCTGGTTCAGAACTAAAATGTCCCGCTACTCGGCTCGCTAAAATAGCATTAATAGATAAGGCATGATGTCCAAACATACGCGACAAAGCATAGATTCCTGCGGTCTCCATTTCTAAGTTTGTAATCCGTAAATCTTCAGATTGGAATGTATTTGCCAATTGGATTAAATTGGGAAAGGTATTTTCCGAACGTACATTCCTACCCTGAGGCGCATAAAACCCGGGAGCAGTCATGGTTACTCCTTGAGGTAAGTCATAAGCATATTGCGCTAATAAAGCAGCACTGGCTTCCGCAACATAAGGTTTGAGGTATAAGTTAGGAAAAGCATCCCATATTGCCTTTTCTAATTTTCTTTCCGTACTTGAATAGGGTTTGATATAATATTGCATAAGGGCATCGAAACCTACTCCAAATGAAGATGCCAAAATTGTTCCCATCTCAATATCGGACTGAACGGCGCCAGAAGTCCCGATACGAATAATATTTAAACTGGTCAATTTTGACTTCAATCCTTTGGAAACAAAATCAATATTAACCAAGGCATCAAGCTCATTAAAGACAATATCAATATTATCGGTCCCTATTCCTGTCGAAATCACAGAAATCCGTTGTTGACCAATATATCCTGTATGCGTAATAAACTCTCGCTTCCCTTTTTGCAGTTCAATACGGTCAAAATATTGAGATACTTTTGCCACACGATCGGGATCCCCCACCGTAATAATCGTATCAGCAATATCTTCTGGCATCAAATTTAGGTGGTAAATACTACCATCTTTGTTCAATATTAATTCTGAATCATTTATCATATCGTCCTCAAGTAAGAAAGTGTACAATTTTCAATTTTATCAAAACGCGAAACGACCGAATTAACCTGCATTTTTCGCACTTCCACTTCCATATAACAGGTATTATCAAAAACTTGTTTACTGATATCGATATTTTCTTCCTTGACTATACGCATCACATCATTCATCGCTAAATAATCAAATTCAATCTTATAAATATCGTTGACTGTTTTTTCCACAATTTCTGCCATGGACAAAACTTCCTGTGTTGCCGTTTTATAGGCATTAATCAAGCCTGGTACGCCTAAGAGCGTTCCTCCGAAATAACGGACAACCACCACAATAAGGTTCGTTACATCCTGTGATAGGAGCACATTTAAAATAGGTCTGCCTGCTGTGCCTGAAGGTTCCCCATCATCATTCAATCGAAATACCGCACGATCCGGACTCATCCGGTATGCCCAGCAATGGTGACGTGCTTTTGGATGTAGCGCTTTCAATTCCACAATGATTTCCTTGAGCTGCTCTTCATGGGTAAACGGATAAGCATAGGCAATAAATTTACTTCCCTTATCTCGAAATATTCCCTCTGCACTTTTTTCAATAGTACGATATGTATCTTCAAATAAACTCACAAATATGTTATAATTAAAACTGATATAATAGCAAGTGTCAAACCAATTTTATTGATGACACTTAGCCTTTCCTTAAATAATAAAACACCAACGACAGCTCCTACTGAAATCACGCCAATATTCATACCTGTAAAAACAATAGAAGGGTTTTCTGGAATTGCGCGATGTGCTTTCATATAAAATAAAATATTCCCAAAGTTGAAAAACCCCAATACAATCCCTAAACCCAAGGATTTAACAGAAAATGCTTGCTTTTCAACTCCCAAAAAATAAATCATAAATAGAAAGGCCACCAACATGGCGATTAAAAACACAACAAACATGGCTGTAATATAAGGCACAGATTGATGTAGCGCAATTTGTTTAAAAAGAATATCGATGACACCCATGCCAACAAAAACAATTAAAGGATAGGCTATACTCCCCACTTTATTCTTTTTCTTTATAGTTCCCTTTTGCCAGCCAATGGAACATACAATAGCCGCTAAACCAACCAAAATACCGATTCCTTTATTCCACGAAATGACTTCAGAAAAAAGGATAAAAGATGCCACTAAGGGAATGAACAAAGACAAGCGCTGTGCGATCTCCGTTTTCACCAATCCTGTATACTGAATGGTCAGTGCTATAAAAATAAAAAGAGTAGGTAATAAAATGGCTAGAGGGATATACAAGTGCCAAGGCATCTGCTCCACTTGAATATCTCCGAGCTTGGGTTGCAACACGAAGTAAGTCAATATTGCTGCTACCGGATAGTTCCAAACAATAATTTGCTTTGTACTGATCTGCTGAAGTTTTGCATATTTGAGTAGTACGGCAACAGTAACACTACAGAGCACGCTTAAAAGGACAAAAATCATAAATTTTTATATTTCCAAAGACCCGTTTCATTTATTCTGGCCTTTTGTTCCAATTTTACGAAATATTCCGCATATTTCACATTAGGCGGTACAGTATACGTTACCGCATAACCTTTTCTCAGCAAATCAGCATTGACAAATCTTCGATTGACATACACATAGGCAAGCAATCTGCCGTATCGATCCTTTTTACCAACATCAAAAATCAATTGAACATTTTTTTGATCAATTAATTTTTTGAGATATGCTTTTGATTCTTGTCCATAATAACCAACCGGCTTTTTGCTTGTTTTACGTGTTTCGGGGGCATCTATACCAATCAAGCGAACTTTAACATCTTTACGGTGCTGATCGACAATGACAAAAGTATCACCATCAATAACTCTTTTCACTTTAAAATAGAGGGGATCTTCTTTATATCCAGCTATTGCGAGGCTATTTGAAAAGATAAATAATAAGGAATGAACGATTATGAGCTTAAACATGTTTGTATAAATTGCGATATATTAGGAGACAAAAATACGAATTATTACAGCAATTTATGATTTAAAACAGATACAATAACGTTAAAAATAGAGCTATTTTTATATTAAAAATTAATAAAAAATATAATAAAAATGACAATAAAAAAGCACTAAAATAAGAGGATTAAGCAGCAATAAATAACACTTTAAAATATAAAAACGTATTTAAATTACATTTAAATACGTTTTATTGAAAAATAAAGATTTGAAAATAACATCAAAAAATCGTAGAAAATAATCGAAATTTCTACTCATAAAAATGATTAAAAAAAATAGTTTAAAAATATTTATTTTTTCTCTTGCATTATTAAAAAACATACGTATATTTGGAATATCGAAACGAACAAATAATGAAAATGACGACTACATATTTTTTTAATTACTTTTATTTTAGACAATAAGAGCTGGAACGAATTTGTAATCATCACAAGATATTAAAAAACAAAAGTTCCGGTCAACAATCGGAACTTTTGCTTTTTCTAAGAACATATAAAACAGACAATGGGTTTAAAAATTGCAATACAGGGAGTAAAAGCTTCCTTTCATGAGGAAGCATCACTGAAGTATTTTGGTGAAGACATCGAAACGATAGAATGCGATACTTTCAAAAAAACCTGCGAATTATTAAAGCAGAAAAAAGTTGATTATGTTGTCATGGCCATTGAAAATTCAATCGCAGGAAGCATATTGCCTAATTATAATCTTTTAAGAGATTATAAATTCAATATTGTTGGTGAAATTGCATTGAGTATTCACCAAAATTTATTGGCTCTTCCCGGAGTTAAACTTGCTGATATAAAATTTATCGAGTCACATCAAATGGCTATTCGTCAATGCGAAGAGTTCTTACAAGAATTACCTGATGTAAAGATTTCTGAAAGCTCGGATACTGCGGCTTCTGCAGCTAAAGTAGCCAATCAAAAATTGACCGATACAGCTGCTATTGCAGGTACTCTTGCAGCAAAAACATATGGTCTTAATATATTAGAAGCAAAGATTGAAACCAACAAAAAAAACAGCACTAGATTTTTAGTACTGTCAAATGATGTCGAAGAACAAGAGAATGCCAATAAAGCTTCTTTATCCTTTCAGACGGGCAATTCAGTAGGTTCACTAGCATCTATTCTGCAATGCTTTGCCGATCAAAATATTAATCTAAGCAAGATTCAGTCGATGCCTGTCATCGGAAAAAGAAATGAATATGATTTTTTCGTTGATGTGGAATGGAAAAAACAGTCGGATTATGATGCCGCTATTCGTAAAGTATTAAAACATAGTATCAATTTTAATATTATGGGCGAATATGTCAAAAATGACCGCATTTAAGTTGTCATAAATAAAAAGTAAAACTCAAAATAGAAATGAAACCATCATGATCTAAAGCTCTCGAAAAGCAATGCATTATGATCATGATCGCTTCATAACCACTCAAAAATAAAAATTATATAATAATGAAAAACACATTAGATATCGTCCCTTTAAAATCTTGGTTAGATACAGGAGACAAGCCTTTAATTATCGCAGGACCTTGTAGTGCTGAAACAGAAGATCAATTGGTATCAACAGCACATTTATTAGCAAATACGGGTAAAGTCAACATCTTACGTGCTGGTATATGGAAACCACGTACTCGTCCAGGAGAATTTGAAGGTATTGGTTCTATTGGTTTAGAATGGTTGAAAAGAGCAAAAGCTGAAACAGGCTTATTGACTGCTACAGAAGTAGCAACGGCGAAGCACGTAGAAGAAGCTTTAGCTGCTGGTGTAGATGTACTTTGGATCGGAGCACGTTCTACAGCAAACCCTTTTACAGTTCAAGAAATCGCTGATGCATTAGTTGGAGTTGATATCCCTGTTTTTGTTAAAAATCCAGTAAACCCTGATTTATCCTTATGGATTGGTGCTTTAGAGCGTATAAACCGTGCTGGAATTAAAAAATTAGGCGCTATCCATAGAGGTTTCTCTTCTTACGAAAAATCTGCTTTCCGTAACGAACCGATGTGGGATCTTGCCATTCAATTAAAATCTTTATGTCCAGATTTACCGATTATCAATGATCCAAGTCATATCTGTGGTAACCGCGAATTGTTGCCATACATTTCTCAAAAAGCCATGGATATGGATTTACAAGGTTTGATTATTGAATCACATATCGATCCTTCAGTTGCATGGACTGATGCTAAACAACAGGTGACACCAGCTGCACTTGCTGATTTAATCGATCATTTAAACTTACGTAAAGCAGATTCAGACAATCCAGCTTTCGAAGATAAATTGGCCGAGTTACGTAGCAATATTGATAAATTAGATGATCTAATCATTCAGAAAATTGGTGAACGTATGAAAATCGCTGAGAAAATCGGTGAATACAAACGTGACAACAATGTAACGATTCTACAAGTAAATCGTTGGGATGAGATCATTCAAAAACGTACCCAACTTGCTGAAGCATTAACTTTGAGTAATGATTTTGCAGTAAAATTCTTAGAATTGGTTCACAATGAATCGATTCGTAAGCAAAATGCAATCATGAATACTCAACCTACTGCGGAGGCATAATGAGTCAACAGGTGATTACACTTACTCACCCATCTAAAAGTATTAATGGTACGGTTCAACTTACTGGTTCAAAATCAGAAAGTAACCGTGCCCTTATTATTCAAGCGTTGGGAAAAGGGAAAGTACAAATAGAAAATCTTTCGCAAGCTTTTGATACCGTCACTCTAAAAGAGGCTCTTCAACTCGCTGCCCAAGCCCAATCTGGAGTAACCCACATCGATATTGGACCTGCGGGAACTGCGATGCGTTTCTTGACAGCTTACCTAAATTTGATCAAAGGAAATTTCATTTTAACAGGTTCCGAACGCATGCAGCAAAGGCCTATTGGAATTTTAGTAGATGCGTTGAAAACTATTGGTGCTGATGTTCATTATGAAGCAAAATCAGGCTTCCCTCCTCTTAAAATAGAAGGTGGTATGATTCAGGGAAAAGATAAAATTTCAATTAAGGGCAATATCAGCAGTCAATACCTATCGGCATTACTCCTTATCGCCGCATCTTTGAAAAAAGGTTTGACGCTAGAAATTGAAGGGGAACTGACTTCAAGGCCTTATGTGACGATGACCTTAAATATGCTCAAAGAAGTTGGCATTCAAAACGAATGGCTCAACAATACGATTCATATCCCACATCAGGAAACAAAAGAGGCAACCATATATGTCGAACCTGATTGGAGTGCAGCATCTTATTGGTATGCGATAGTCGCACTTTCTAATTCCGGTTCTATTACCCTTCCTGGACTCAAAAAAAACAGTTTACAAGGTGATATCGCCATCGTAGAAATCATGAGCCACTTTGGGGTCGCATCAGCATTTGAACAAGATGGTTTACACCTCACCAAAATAAGTGAACCTTCGGGAAAGACATTTTTCGATATGAAAGAATGTCCAGATTTGGCTCAAACGGTAGTTGTTGTCGCGGCAGCATTACGCCGTGATATCTCTTTGACAGGTCTTGAAACCTTAAAAATCAAAGAGACAGATCGCATTTTAGCCTTAAAAACTGAAATTGCTAAATTTGGCGCAAAATTAATCGAAGATGGCACGACCTATCACATCAAAACGGATGCAGTCTTCGAACCCACAGCTGTTTCTTTTGCGACCTATGAAGATCATAGAATGGCAATGGCATTTGCCCCTCTAGCATTAATTTTCAAAAATATTAATATTGAGGAGCCACAAGTTGTAGAAAAATCTTATCCAGATTTTTGGAAACATTTAGCTGAGCATAAATTTATCATTACTTAGCAAAAAAAACCGCAATAATGCTCCTATTATTGCGGTTTTACCTATATTTATAGAAATTATATTAAATCATGGCAGGAAATTCATTTGGCGATTTATTTAGAATAAGCACGTTTGGGGAATCTCACGGAAAAGCGATTGGTGTTATTTTAGATGGTTGCCCTCCAAATATCGCTATTGATGAGGAGTTTATACAATCAGAACTGGATAAACGCAAGCCTGGTCAATCCAAAATAACAACTCAAAGAAAAGAAAGTGATACCGCTCAAATTCTTTCAGGTGTATTTGAAGGAAAGTCAACAGGAACACCCATTGCCATACTCATTCCTAATGAAGATCAACGATCGAAAGATTACTCGCATATAAAAGATATTTTTAGACCCTCACACGCAGATTACACTTACCATATGAAATATGGGCATCGTGACTATCGTGGTGGAGGACGTTCTTCAGCAAGAGAAACTGCTGCTCGGGTAGCGGCAGGTGCCATTGCGAAATCTTTCTTAAAGCAGCATGGAATTGAAATTTTTGCACACGTGTCGGGTGTTGGTAAAATTGAATCTCCAAATGTAGATACAAAAGACTTAACCGTACTGTTAGATTTGAGAGAGTCTAATATAGCGCGATGCGCCGATCCTGCAACAGCAAAGGAAATGATTGAATTTATCGATACTGTTCGAAAATCGGGTGATACGGTAGGTGGCCGCATCTCCACGATTATCAGAAATGTGCCCGTTGGATTGGGAGAACCGGTATTTGATAAATTACATGCTGACCTCGCCAAAGCGATGATGAGCATCAATGCCGTACACGGTTTTGAATATGGATCTGGTTTTGCTGGTTCAGAATTATTAGGATCACAACATAACGATCTTTTTATTTCTGATGAGCATGATATTAATCAGACTAAAACGCATACTAATTTCTCCGGAGGAATACAGGGTGGTATTTCAAATGGGATGGATATCACATTTAAAACAGCATTCAAGCCTGTTGCGACGATCATGAGAGACCAACAAACCATAGACTCTAATGGTAATGAAGCTACAGTACAAGGCAAAGGAAGACATGATCCTTGTGTCGTCTCACGTGCCGTTATTATTGTTGAAGCAATGGCTGCATTAGTTATTGCTGATCATTTATTAAAACAATCTAGTTACAAAAATGTCAGATAAAAGTGAATTCATTTTAGGAGTGGATATTGGTGGTACACATATTAGTGCCGCTATAGTGAATAAATTAGATTGGAAAATTATTTCGGAAAACGTGGTCAGAAACCACGTTTTTTCGCAAGAAAATGCTAAATCGATTTTCCTTACGTGGGCAAACACAATCAACAGTTGTGTAGCAGCAGCTGGTTCAAAAGTCAAACATATTGGTATTGCCATGCCAGGACCCTTTGATTATGAAAATGGGGTTTCTATGATGACCGGACAAAGCAAATACGATGAGCTATATAAGGTGAATGTCAAGACACCTCTATCAACGTTAACCGGAATACCAGAACAGAACATTCACTTTATTAACGATGCCGCAGCATTTCTACAAGGGGAAGTTTTTGCTCAACATCTCCATACAAAAGAAAGAGTATTGGGTATCACGTTAGGAACAGGTCTTGGTTCAGCCGTTTGGAATAAGGGTGAAAAATCATTTGATGCCGATCTTTGGAACACCCCTTATCAAGGTTTAATCTTTGAAGAGTTCTTAGTCACGAGATGGTTTATAAGACGATTTAAAGAGCTTACCAATATCGAAGTAACCGGATTAAAACAAATCATCAATGAGCATCAAGAAGAACCTGCATTCAGTACCATCTGTGATGAATACAGTAATCACCTGATTGCCTTCCTTGATTTCTTCAGCAAGAAATACAACTGCAACGACTTTGTCATCGGAGGAAATATTGCCAAGGCATTACCCCTATTGTTAAATCAAAAGAAAAAAGAAATTGAAGTATTCCATATAAAAACAGCTATTCTAGGTGAAGAAGCTGCTATTATAGGGGCTGCTGCACAGTTTTCATAAATCTCAATATCCCACACTGATTAAAACAGTGCGGGATATTGATCTGGATTACCTTCATTCATCATTTCAAAAACCACTTCTACGATATCATCGCTAGATGGTTTAGTAAAATAATCTCCATCGGAACCATACGGAGGACGATGTGCGCGGGCACTTAATGTACGAGGTTGGCTATCTAATAAATAATAGCCATTTTGTTCTTCCAAGATCTGTTGCATTATAAACGCCGACGCACCACCAGGTACATCCTCATCTACAACCAATAATTTATTTGTCTTTTTTAAAGATTCGGCACTTAAATGCGCTCGATCAAAAGGTTGTAAAGTTTGCGCATCAATGATTTCAACACTGATCCCCAATCGATCCAGTTCCATCGCTGCTTCTTCCACCACACGCAAAGTAGACCCATAAGATACGATTGTGATATCCTGCCCCTCTCTAATACGCTCAGCATAGCCGATGGGTACCGTAAAATCACCGATATTATGAGGTAAACGTTCTTTTAATCGGTAGCCATTTAAACACTCGATCACCAATGCGGGTTCATCCGATCTAAATAAGGTATTGTACATCCCTGCCGCTTGAGTCATATTGCGTGGCACACAGATATGCAGACCTCTCAATGTTCCCAAGATCATGGACATCGGTGATCCCGAATGCCAGATACCTTCCAAACGATGACCACGTGTACGAATGATCACAGGTGCTTTTTGACCACCAAACGTACGGTAACTTAAGCTCGCGAGATCATCACTCGCTACCGTAATCCCGTATAGCAGGTAATCTAAATACTGAATCTCAGCAATAGGTTTAAGACCTCTAATAGCCAATCCTATTCCTTTCCCAATAATCGAATTCTCCCGAATTCCGGTATCAAATACCCGATGTTCACCAAATTTTTCTTGTAGACCAGCAAAACCTTGGTTCACATCGCCAATTTTACCCACATCCTCACCAAATGCGATTAATCGTTCATCACGAAGAAAATTCTCTTCAAAACAAATGTTTAGAATCTCCCGTCCATCGATGATCTTAGCGTCGTCCGAATAAACCGGTTCGACCACTTCAACGTGGTCCGGTCCCTGATGACCAGTAGTAAACAATTTTGAGTTATATCTTTTTTCATTGACTTGCTGCTGTTGTTTATACCAAGTCAATAAATCCGACTTACCATCAATAGCTTTACCTTTTAACTCACGGATCACCTTACGCACAGTACTGTACACTTCTTTTAAAGAAGGTTCGGTTAAAGACTGTAATTGCTTGAGCGGCAATTCTACGGCTTCATCATCGATTTGACTCAATAAAGCTATTGCTTGAGAAGCATCTACGGCCAACGCCTTATTATAATCTGACCATGCTCGACGCTGTTCTTTACGCACAAAGTCTTTCGCTTCTTCTTCGATGGTTTTTAATTGTTCTGCTGTTGCAATATCAGAATCGATCAACCATTTTTGCATTTTAACAATACAATCGTGTTCCAATTCCCAATCCAGACGTTCTTTTGATTTATAGCGTTCATGAGAACCCGAAGAAGAGTGCCCCTGTGGTTGCGTCAATTCGATCACATGGACAATACAAGGGGTATGATTTTCCCGAGCATATTTTGCTGCACGTTCATAGGTTTGGCAAAGTCCAGGATAATCCCAGCCCTTTACTTTAAATATTTCAAAACCATTGGATCCATTTTCTTTTTGAAATCCTTTTAATATTTCAGATATATCACCTTTGGTCGTTTGTACCTCATTAGGAACCGAAATTCCATACCCATCATCCCATATCGAAATAACGACGGGTATTTGCTTGACTCCTACCGCATTTACGACTTCAAAGAATACACCTTCAGAAGTGGAAGCATTTCCGATAGAACAAAACACCACTTCATTTCCTCCATTTGAAAAATACTTCAAATAAGATAAATTCGGATTTTCCCGATATAATTTAGACGCCAACCCAAGCCCTAAGATACGCGCCATCTGACCACCGGTCGTAGAAATATCAGAGAAGGTGTTTTTTTGCTGTGTCTGATCCAGCCAATTACCATCCTCATCGATTACGCGAACTGAAAAATGGCAATTCATTTGACGGCCAGCAGAAGAAGGATCCTTCTCGACATCTGGATGTGCATACAATTGAGAGAAAAACTGGTAGATAGTGGTCATCCCACTTGCAAAAGCGAGTGTCTGATCTCTATAATACCCCGAGCGCCAATCCCCTTTTTGAAAGACTTTAGAGACGGCTATCTGTGCCAGCTCTTTGCCATCTCCAAAAATTCCGAATTTTGCTTTCCCTGTTAAGACTTCCTTACGCCCCAATAGACTAACATATCTGCTCTCTACTGCAACCCTATAATCTTCAACAATGATCTTTCTAAAGTCATCAAAACTTAGTTTCGAAGTTAAATCACTGCCTTGGTCTAATGTGGTTTCCAACATATTATATTTTCAGTTTCCAACAAATTTAATAAAAATAATATTCTAAAATAATCATTATTAACTTTAATAAAAAATTGAAGATATCTATTTATACCATATAAATATTTGTATTAACGAATTAGCGCCTACAATTCGCTTGTAGTTACTCCTCTAAAGATTTTTAATAATTTAATCTCGAAATCATATCTTTGATAAAAACAACGTATAAAAAATTGAAATTTCAAGATCTTCACATTGACTCTAGTCTTTTATCCATTTTAGCGCAGTTGGATTTCATCAATCTGACTCCCATTCAAGAGCTTGCCATCCCGCAAATATTAGATAAAAAAGATCTCATTAGTATTGCCCCAACCGGAACCGGAAAAACGGAAGCTTTTACGATACCGATCTTACATCGATACTATACGCAAGAGGCATCGCTGAAAGATCAAACCTTAATTTTAAATCCTACACGAGAACTAGCACTTCAGACACAAGCAAGAATAGCTGCTCTTACGCAAGGAAATCATATCGCAACAATTTCAATTTGTGGTGGTCAATCCTATGATCAGCAAATCGAAGCGCTATCACATCATCCTACCCTCATAATAGCTACTCCAGGTCGCCTGCTCGATCTGTTTGCTCAGGGCACCTTTTCCTTTCACTCCATCAAAACTCTTGTTATTGATGAATTTGATCACATGCTCGAACTCGGGTTTATGAAAGAAGTCAATCAAATTCTTCAGGAGTTGCCCCATGAACGTCAAAACCTTTTTTTCTCAGCGACACTTCCAAATGATATTTTACGTATCGCAAATAAAACACTCAGAAATCCACTTAAAATTGAGATCAAAAAAGAAATAACAAATACAACTATTGAGGAACGAGTATTTTATGTAGATAAAACCAATAAAAAAAAGTTAATCAACTATTTAATTGAGTTAAATCCAGAGGAGCAAATATTGATTTTCAGTCGCACCACTCATGGCGTAGATCGAATCGTGCAGGATTTAAGAAAAGAAGGTATTCTAGTGGAGGGGCTATACGGAGACAAGTCACAAAAGAATAGAATGCAAGTATTAAGTACCTTCAAAGCCAATCAAATTCAGATCTTGGTGTCCACCGATCTGCTTGCAAGAGGAGTGGATATTGAAAATCTCCCGTTGGTGATTAACTACGAAGTTCCAGACCAGGATACGCTATACTTACATCGTATTGGACGAACTGGTCGAAATATGGTTTCAGGTAAAGCTTATACTTTTTGTGATGCAGAAGATAATCATAAATGGATTCAACTTCAATTATCATTAAATAGACAAATAAGAATAGACGATCAACATCCTTACGTATTAAGCTGGGAACAAATGATTTCAACCAGTGAATTGAAAAAGGGAAATAGACGAAAAAAATAGGAAATTCAAATTGTTAAGCATTCCTTATACCCCATTCCTAATAAATTGTCTATTTTTACTCACCATTACAAGGATTCAAATTTAATATGAGCACGATACATTTATTTAACGACAGTGAAGATTCCAACGAAAATCTATTGGGAAACCTGTCAAAGACGATTAACATTAACTCTTTACTAGAAGTTCCTTTTCAAGAGCGTGATGAAAAATGGGTAGCGGAGTTCTTAGAGAACATTGATGAAGCAACCTTTCAATTGGCAGAATCAGAATTGATTATTGGGCCCGATGGCTATCCTTACTTTCAATTGGAAAATGCACCTAAAGATCAAAATTTTCAAGCATTTGTCATCAAACATAAACTAAAAAGCTTCCTGTTGAAAAAAGGAATGGGACTAGCCATCAATACCCATCAAGAGCAACCCGATTGGATCTTCACTTACGGCGATCTTGTCAATTACTCCTTAAATCAAGAATTTTATACAGATGAGTCTATTTTCTCTCAAAAAACCGAAGAACCTCATATTGATAAAGATGAAAAAATCTTAGTCGGTCAACCATCGGATACGATTCTTCCCCAGGACTTACGTCATAACCTCAGGGAATACTTAGTCAATATGGGGGTAAAAGAGCCTAAGGTAATGCTGATTGCTAGAAATTATGAAGATGAAAATTTGGTGAGCCAAGATTTAGTATTCAATATTACGCCTGATATGTTTCAAACCGAACAAGATTTTAAACAGATTATGTCGTCTATATCTTGGTTTTTACCGAGACATTACTCCTATATGGGGATCGATGAGCATACTGTAGAAAATGGTTTTATGCCTTTATAACAATGAAATTAAAACATATATTACCGATTGGACTCTGCATGTTTGCTGCTGCCTGTACGACACAATCGGGTCCTGCTAAGCAGCATAACAACGAATGGATCAGTTTATTTAATGGCAAAAATCTGGACAACTGGACAGTCAAAATCCATCATCATGAGGTCGGTGAAAACTTTGCCCATACTTTTCGAGTAAAAGACAAGGTCATCCAAGTCAATTATGATGGTTATGGCGACTTCAATGAACAGTATGGTCATCTTTATTACGATACACCCTACTCCCATTATCATGTCAAGTTGGAATATAGATTTTACGGCGATCTGCAAAAAGGAGCACCCTCTTATACCTTGCGCAACAGTGGGCTGATGTTTCACTCACAAGATCCAAAGACTATGCCCAAAGAGCAGGATTGGCCAATATCGGTCGAAATGCAATTTCTAGGAGGGCTAAGTGACGGCCAACCAAGGCCAACAGGCAATATGTGTTCCCCAGGAACAGATATTGTGTATAAAGGCAAAAAATTGGAGTCACATTGCCTCGATTCTTCATCTAAAACATATGATGGAGATCAATGGGTAAAGGCTGAATTAATTGTCCTTGGTGATTCGTTGATTACCCACATCATCAATGGCGATACCGTACTTCAATATAGCGAACCGACCATAGGAGGTGGAGTGGCAAACCGATACGATTCCAGAATAAAAATTGACGGTAAAAAGTTAAAGCAAGGCTTTATTGCATTGCAAAGTGAAGGTCAACCTGTCGAGTTTAGAAATATTTACCTGAAAGATTTATCAAAAAAATAAAACAATAGCGCATGTTTCCTTTTAATGTAAGAGTATACGGAATTTTGATCAATGATAATAATGAAGTGCTCATCAGCGATGAGAAAACTGAAAACGTATCTTTTACCAAATTTCCCGGCGGAGGTTTAGAATATGGAGAAGGATTACTTGATGCTTTAAAAAGAGAGTATCAAGAAGAGTGTAACTTTGATATTGAAGTCATATCACATATTTATACGACCGATTTTTACGAAAAATCAAGTTTCAATGAAAGTCAAATTATATCCATTTATTATTTAATTAAGAATACCAGCCCTATCGCGATCCGAACGACAAGCCAAGAATTTGATTTTGAAGGACAGGAATATGAAGACGGTAAAGCACAATCGTTCCGTTGGGTAAAAATCGATGATTTACAAGAAATGAGCCTAACTTTTAAAACCGATCAGGTCGCCTGGAATGTTTTTTATAGAGATAAAAAATAAATTTGCATTTTTAAAAAAATTCATTAAATTTACGTTGACCAACAAGAGAAACATCTTTTGTAAAAGAAACCGAATACGTTTATTTTTTTTTAAGATTACTCATCATGTGAAAGCATGACGTTTTGGTATAATCAAATTTGCAAATTCCTAGTTCTATAGGTTTTTTAATAGTTAGTGTGATTTTATGGCGATACTCCCAGTATCGCCTATTTTTCTTTAAAGAGAATTAATTAAGGACCTAGAGGTATCTCAGTCAAAGAACTTGAAGATTGAAAAGCTCGATTAGAACTAGAAATAAATACTGCTAAACTTCTGTATTCACAGTTTTGATATATAATTCAATCTTTATTTTTCTTAATTAGTCTCCCCTAAGAAGCTTTACTTTTCCATAAACTCTATACATGATTAGCTTTTTCTCTATCAAATGTGGATTAATATGAATTCACAGACATCATAATTACACAAATATGATGAGTATCGAAATTTATTTCTGTCAAATAATGTATAGACTAAACGGACAAAGTGATCGCCAACCACCATGAAAAAAGAAGGTACACCTCACTTTCTTTATTTATTAAAAATTTCCTTCCTATGTAAAATCGATAATTTTAACTACCGAAATGTTCAAAAAGAAGATAACATCCTAATAAACAGGAATTAAGAGAAAATCAATATACAAATTAATTAAACATTAAATAACAGAAAAATTGATCCTAACACACTCTTATAAACATTATTGCTATTTTCCTTAACAATATTACTTATTAAATATGTTTATACCCTTTAAATTTGAGTAATAAATTCTTCAGAAAGAAGAATGATTATAATTTATAGCCATACAGTTTTAAAAATATACCAATTATCATATTGATTTATGCTCAATAAAAAAGTTTCCGGGTGTCATTTAGTTGATTCTAATATCACTTTTTTTTCTTTCTACAGTTTTCAAATGGTAAGAATATTCTGTGTCGCAATTTGTACGCTGGTGCTAGTGATACAAAATGCATTTGCACAAAGCTCAAATAGTTTATTGCCCCATATTCCTACATCACCTCAGGCAGAATCATTCGCAAGGTTTGGTGATCTCGCGATTAATACTTCAACCGGTACCCCCGATATTTCCATTCCACTTATACAAATTGACCACCATGGATATAGAATACCTGTAACACTTAAATATAATCCACAACCTTTAAAAGCAGGTTACAATTACGATGTTCTTGGACATGGATGGGGATTATCTATGAACAGCTGTATATCTCGGAGTATAGAGTATCAACCCGACGAGCTTAACGATTTTGAGTTGAAGGTTCCGAGTGACGACTATTTAAATAACTGCGGCAACTGTCTGACGAACGGAAATTATGCACACGACAAATTTAGAGCAACCCTTCCTGATGGCTCTTCTTTTGACTTCGTAATCGATAAACTGAATGGAGTGAAGAGAATCTTTCTGTCCGAAGATCGAAATGTTAAAATTGATTATGCTGTCTCTGGCTCGCAGATCATCCATTTCACTCTTATAGATGAGAATGGAGTGAAATATAAGTTTGATGGTGCAGATACTCCATTTCCAAGTTCCATCACTTATTATAACAATTACGTATCCTGGCAATTAAGTAGAATAGACCTTCCAAACTCTCCAGAGCCTATTCTTTTTAATTATTCTTATCTTATGACAAGCTCTCGCTATACTTCTTGTACAGAATCTATAATTCAGTTTAAGCATTATCATACACCAGGAATTCCCAATGTAGATCATCACATTTATGACGCTCAAAAATTTACCGAGGGTGTTGCCACCGCATACAACATGCGACTTTTAGAAAGTATCAGTTATGGTGCTGGAGGCAAAAGCAGATTACAGGTTTATTACAAAAATCCTAGCGGTTCGGAATTTAATTATGTTACAACTATACGTCATACTGAAAATGCTAAACTTATAAAAAAGATTCAATTTGATATGGATGTATTGAATATAAACAGTTTGTGCTCCACTCCCCTAGTTCGTTTAGATAGTATTTCAATATCTGGTTCAGGGGAACAGTTGCATAGATATAGATTTAATTATGCATCCAGACCATCAGGGTTTAGCGGAACGGATCATTGGGGAAATATGAATAATTCATCCTACAGTGACATGCCAAATTTCACCCTATTTACAGAATGGCATAATAACACGACTACAGAACATCAATATGTGGGTATGATTGAACGTCCGAAAACTCCTTATGACTTAACCCCTTTTCGTAAATTTTCGCTTTCGAATGAAACAAGTCAAGATTCAAAGAGATCATCCTTTCCATCAAATCATGGGATAATTGAGCGAATAACATATCCTACTGGAGGATACAGCATATTCGAATTTGAGAATCATCATTTTTATAGTCATACTTCTTCTAATGGGGACTATATTCATGAAAGGGCCAATAGAGAAATACGTGAAGGAGGAGGTTTTCGTATCAAAACTATTGAAAATTATAGTGCAAGCGGTAAACTTGCGGATAAAAAAGTTTTCAAATATGGAAAGACATATGGAGATATTGGTCGACTATTGGAACCTAATACGCATACTGGCGCTGGAGAACCTGTAGTGGATCCTAATATTCGTACATACATGAATTTCAGTTCATATATGGTCAATTTTCCGATAGAAAATATGATCTTAGGACTTAATCAATCAGGGCAACATCTAGCTTTTTCTAATCCTTTTGTTGGTCCTAGTTATGATGATCGCAGCTGGTATTGGCTCTGTAATTTTAGCCCACTTAATTTCCGACGCTTGTTAAACGGCAGGAATGCTGTTCTTTACGATAAAGTAACGATATATGAAGGAGATATAGATGAAGTAAATGACATATATCCACTAGGAAAGACAGTATACGAGTATGATTTAAAAGGATATTATCCAGGAGAGTATTTTTTCGAACAACCTCAATATTTTGGTAATATGCTTGGTTACATCGCCATGGACTTTAAATATAATAAATTGATTCATAAAACTAAATACCGTTATGATAGTACAAATTCTAAATTTGTTAAGGTAAATAAGGAAACCAATACATGGTCTTGGCAGTACAATTCTCTACATGACTATCAGTTCCGTAATACCTATCCAGAGCAGAATAGACCTTCTTGGATAACAGTAGGGAGCCTTTTTGTTGGCAAGCCCTTTCATATTGGTAGCGGTAAACTTAGAAGTAAACAGGTTATTGATTATTTCTCTACAGATAGCATAGCTATCTTCGAAAGTTACATCTACAATAATATTGGTCAGTTGGTTACAACAACTACTCGTAAAAATGTAGATATAGAGACAAAATATAAATATCCAGTAGAATATGCTAATGCTCAGACTACGCCCCCTGTGATATCTGCTATGCTTAACCGTAATATTTTATCGCCTGTCTTAAGTACAGTTTTGTCAATGCCAGAGTCTACAGAAAGAGAATATGAGCAACAGTCTGGTCTCACAGTCGAGTATGGAGATTTTGGCGCAGGAAAATTATTACCATCAAAAATCTATGAACTCGAGTTTGGTCCTGAAGATTCAAAGTATGTACTTCGTGAAGAAGTCACAAATTATTCTGTCAATGGCTACCCGTTAGAAATTATTGAAAGGGGAAAGCCTGTAAGAAGTTACATTCGTGGATACGAGGATAGATATACTATAGCAGAAGTCCAAAATGCTCTTTTTAGCGACATAGCATTTACTGGTTTTGAAAGCACCGATCAAGGAAACTGGACCTATTTAGGCCTGATCAATAGTTCATCGGCATATACCGGTGAAAAATGTTATTCTCTCACCAGCGCAAACCCATTAACCAAAACCGGTCTTAATGCTTCAAAGACTTATGTTTTAACATTAATGGTAAAGGGAACTGGAATTCCTGCAGTATCCGGTGGTTCAGAAATTTCCCGAACCAGTTCTTCTTTAACGAATGGATGGATCCAGCAACGCTATGTGTTTCAAAATGCGACGTCAATTTCCTTAAATAACTCCACTTCAACAGGTATTTTAATTGATGACGTGCGTCTTCATCCAGTTAATTCAAAAATGTCGACATATACTCACGAACCACTGATTGGTATGACTAGTACTACCAATTCGCGCGGCGTTACAGAGTACTATGAATATGATAGTCTAGGGCGGCTAATTGTAATAAAAGACTTTCAGGGCAATATCTTAAAAAGCTATGATTACAACCATTCACAGTAATAAGGAAATTGTGGCGAAATCATAATATCACCAAATAGACATGTATAAACGCAAAAACGAAATGGCAACGGTTGGAAAACGAATTGCAAATTTAAATTGACACGATCAATATTTTTGATATATCTTTAACAAATGAAATCTGATGTTAAGAAGTCACCTAAAGGCAAACATCTGAAAGCAATATTGCGAAGTCGAGGTCTAATGGTGAACTATGACCGAGGTAATGGCGGGATAAGGGTTCAAGTCCCTTGGTTTCATTTAAAAGCTTAAAAGCCACTTAAACATTGTTTAAGTGGCTTTTAAATATCACATTCACTCCTTTACGTACCACGCTAGGGCAAAAATATCCGAGGGACTGAATGTAAAGCCTTCGCGGGGCTCAAAATCAATACTTATTTCATTGATTTTAACATGGTATTTTAGAAAGAAACCCTGAACTTCAATACTATATTCTCGCGCTTCTTGGATCGCCTGGCAAACCTCAGCAGATGGTAATACTATTCTCATACCACTAAGATAAAATCTATTAACAACCATACCTTACGGTTTACCATAATACTGTTTTTGCGTCATTCTAATAATCAAAATATCTATTATATAGACTATTTGCTACAAATCTAGCCATTATATTTACTGAGGGCTGAGTTACGGTTAGCGATGCCATATGAACATTATCAACCAACAACTTATGATTATCAACGCCATTAACATCTTTATAATCCCATAACATTACTTGATTACTTTCTCCCCATGCGTCAATAATTGGTATTGATAAACGATTAGCTGTCCATTTATAATCCCTTACACACGCACGCTGTTGAAATAATGCATGAGCTGTAGATTGGATTGGTGTAACTATAAAAAACTTAACGCTAGGAAACATCGTCCCCAATCTCTGAACTATATATCTTAAGGCTCCGGGTATTTTTGATAAACGAATATTTTCCAACGGAATCAATCTGTTATCATTATAAATTGGCAAATCATTCTGTAAGAAAAATGATTCTTCAATATATTTATCATAGCTTTTATTTGCTGCACTAATTTCAGAATCTGTGATATACCTCGGTGTTGATTGCCCAAAATCATTGGTACACCCACAAATTATTACAATGTCAGGAGCTGTAAGTGTTGACCCCTGAACGTTATAATCGTTTATGAAAATCTCCAACTGGCGAAGGAAAGATGTTGATCCACCTGTTGCTAGCGCTGTACCTGTAAGTCCGCTTGTATCTGTCAATGTATATCCTCCAGATGCATAGTTGTAAAATTTAGCGGGTCGAACAATATCTAAAAATCTACCAACCCATCCACCGGTTGTACCACGCAATTTATCACCCGAATAAGGAACGGTGCTCTGCGCAAAACCTGTATTTTCAATACTTGTACCAAACATTAAAATCGTTTTCTTTGATAGTTCCTTGGATACAGGTTTTTCTTTTTTGACGATTTCTGCTACTTTTGCTTGATTCAGCTGTTCATAGCCATTCTCTGGAAATATTATTTGTCTAAAATTTTCCGAATTAAAGAAATAATGTACTGATGTAGAAATTGTTTCAAAATTCGTCACTGACGTTGTACCTTTTGCAACCTCATATCTGACAAATGCGGCTAATGGAGGTGCCGTAATGGAAAATAATTTGGCAACCATACTTGTATTAACCGCTCTATCTTCCGACGGCATTGCTGATATGAAATTAATAATTGACATGTTTTTATCATAAAAAATAGCGCCATGATCTCCACCAAAAGAAAAATAGTTTCCATATATATTATATTTACCTCCTGGTTGAACTGGTATTAAATTGCTCACCCAACCACCTCCACCTTGTGCATTTGCTCCAATACCTAATGCCTGTACTTCATAACCTTTAAAATATCCATTACTCAAATTTGTACTTATTGCATAAGTCTGTTTAAGTTCATATCCAGGGATTTCATTAGTAACTTGTTTTACTACTGCCTTTGTTATATCATTAGCACTAGCAAATGATAACATTAAGAACTTTGCATCTCTTGGCACAATATGGCTGAAAGGTGCAATACGGGAATTTTCCATTGATGCTATTTTGCTTCCTTGAGCATCAGTCCAAAATCGTCCCTCATTAGCATTACCAGAATCAACGAGTAAGTTTTCAAAATCAATTCTAGTACCAGGTGTTACATCAATCGCTTTTAAACGGACTCGACCAGGTACCGAACTGATCACATATCCTGGAGCAGCAGCAGCAACTGTATATCGTTCATTTGAACCGATTACTTGTTCTTCGAGAACAATTTGTTTGTTAACAAACTGAACACCGCTTAGTAATACTGGTGCATTTCCCCATTTTGACGGGTTTGTTGAAGGGCTTTCACCTTTAGCAGCTAATTCAGAAGATTCCCACACCGCAGATAGAAAAAAAACTTGACTACCAGTTGGGTAACCACCTTCTTTTAAGGGATTGAATTTTTCAATAGTTTTGCCATTTGATCCTTTCGGTATAGGTGATTCATCTTGTTTTTTCCATAATTTTAACGATCCTGACCAAAACATTACCGCTAAACTATCCTTGGTGATTGCAAATGGGGTTCCCTTATATGTTAATGTTCGACCATTCTCGCCACCCAAAACCTCAACATATTTATTTTTGTCAGCTAGTTCAGGTAGTTCATTCCCAATAATCTCAATAGCTGAGTCATCCGTCCATCCTTCGATATTAGCTGCCGGTATCTTACCATCCTTGTGAAAGAATGAATCGATCATATCACCAAAATTACTTCCTGTTGGCATTTTAAATGCCGAGAAAAAGTTTTTTAAAACACTGATTGGTTGTTTCATTATAAAGTTATTAAGGTGATTGAAAAATTGAAAAACCATTTGGTGTTTTCCGGTGCACTAACTGGGAAAGTTAAATTTTGTGAAAATTGACCTTTATTCATATTTCTCACAGTTGGATCTGGACTATCACCTACTTTAGTTAAATTGTACATATTTCCGTACATCGTCATAACTGTTTCACCTATATTAGGATATCCAGTAACTCCGATCGCACCTTGAGTACCCGTAAATACATAAGTAAAGGTTATACTTCCTGTAAGCACTACTAATTTACCCATGCGAAACATGAAGCATTTACAGTCAGCAGGATCAATAACGTTATAAGCATTGTCAGATATAGGTGTCCACTCGACAACATCTTGATCTCTGATCCGATCGGCGATGTCCAACATGTTAGACACACGTTTTAAAGAATCAAAATCAAGCACGCCCCCAGTCGCTGCCATTTTTGCGACACGCGTTGTATATACCGGCTTACTGATACCGTCCTCAAATGTTTTTTCCGTTACTGTTTCCTCAATTACTAGACGGGCTAATTTAGCGCCTCCAGTGAATGGTAGAACTTCACCTGCAATAACTACTGTTCCATTTGCAACATTGCCGCCTGCGACCTCGCAGCCATTCAGAATATAATTCTGACCGCCCAAGCCTGCTAAACCTGCCAATGAACCATAAGCGGATTGCAAAAAGGAGAATGTATTTGTTTCTAAAGGGAAACCACCTGTCTGTTCAAAGTTCACCTTATTCATATCGTATTGTATATTTTGTACCTGCCAATTTGTATTTGTTAATCATCGCTTTCATACGTGCATCCTCTGCAACATTGTTCAGAACTTCGGGTGCTATCACAACGAATCCTGTCGCGAATCGAAGCTCAGCACTTGTGAAAATTGGACGCTCACCTAAAAACACCGGTTGCTGTTCACCTTCCGTAAACACGTATGTACGCGGATGCAAATTTGAATCTTCAATTTTTATCGATCGATCACCTGCATCAAAGTAATCGTTGAGTATTTTTCTTATGCTGAATACCTGGGGCGTTACAGCAAGATCCTTATTGTGATCATTACGCATGCTCAAGAAAATAAGATGCAACGATCGCAAACCTGCTGTGAAAATCTGCATCACTTTGACCACACCTTTGTTCATGAAAGTTGGGGTCAGATTTGCAACCAACTTTTTGAAGTCTATGATATATATTCTATCCATAAGGCACATAAGTTATTTTGCTAAAATCGGTTACTTTAAAATAACCAGATTCGGGGATCTTATACACACCGATCACCTGGGGTGCACCATAACCACCAGTCGTTGGATTGATCCAACTGCTACTAGCTTTAACAATATGCGGGATCTCCACGCCAGGAACATTTTGGAGACTATCAACCAACGAAGCCAGGATCAACACACCATTGAAAGGCAGTTCTTTTAAATGCTTATTAATTGCGATGTCAACCGGTTTTAAACCATCTAAAATATTAGTGCCATCGGCAGCGATCAACAGCGGATCATAATATATTATTGTTTCCAGGTCTAATATGTCCGGAAGATAGTTTGTTACGGTTATGGTATTACCTGCATCCTTGACATCCGCTAAATATTGTTTGAATGATACCAGTTCATTTTCTTGGATTGGAGAGAGCACGCCGTTGTTATCTTCTGTTGCTATTTTAATGATCAAGCGACTTTCGTTTGCTGCCTCATTCACTGCGCAGTACTTGATTATCTTGGAAGATTCGATCTGCTCTGGAGTCAACAGCGTGTTATCGTATTGATCAGTATCTTCAATCAGAGGATATCCAAATTGAAACAACATAGACTTTGTGCGGTACCAGCGTAGCGAATGTGGTTTCATATTAGCAATCTGATCGGTCACATCCTGCTTATGCAGATCAAATAATTGTTCCAATGCCCAGGTGCAGTATGCAAAAACATATGTCCAAAGTCTCCGGATACTTGTTCTACTGCCCGATACCTGAATGTTGTTTGCTGCTAACTGGTCAATGATCAGCTGTTGCCATTGTTCGATTGTTTTTGCCATTACGTTACTACTGTGAAATCCAATTCAATAACCCAGGCACCGATGCCATTTGGTTCGGTGCCTGCGTCAACCTTACTCAATGTTGCCGGCACATAATTGTTTACGGCAAGGAAATCGACCATGTTTGGATCATCCTGATCAACTGCAATAAGCTCTGTTGACGGTCTGATCTCATCAGTGATCGATAGATCATTTGCGATCGCCAATTTCATCACGTCGGTTACATTACCGCCATGTTGTACGGCTAGATCTAACAAGCTTTGATTATGGTCGACAACTATCATTGCTAAATACTTTTATCTTTTAATGCCTGAATAATTTTAACGGCATCAGCCCAGTCCAACTTACCGTCTGCCGTGATATCAATAGCCAGGGCAACGGCTAATTTTAAACGCTCACCGTTTCGGTCTGCATAATCCAATGACTGGAGGATCTCCGAGACCTTGACGATTATTTCCTGTGGATCTGTCAGCTCTGATACCTCCGCAAATAATTTGAAGCGCTTCAAAAAGTCCGGCAAATAATTACGTAACCAGGCTATCAACTTATCGTCGGCTACTGTCGGTGTGATTACCGTAATGATATCCACCACAGGACTGTTTGACGCTTGATAAATTGCATCGACTACGGCAACAGCCGTTTTCAATGCTTTTTTATAACCAGGTTTCAAACCATTGAAGATTGATTTTATCATCTCCACTATTTTTTTGATAAAGTTTTTCATGTTGTTATTTTTTTTAAGTTCTTGTCCAAGGAAGATTTTAAACTTCTGTTTTCAGTTCGCAGAGCATCTATTTCAAGTGAAAGTCCTTCACATTTTTGAGTAAGAACATCGACTTTTGTTACTAAATCCTCAGCCAATCCCCTCCAAATCTGTATTGCCTTATCTACATTGTCCAACTCAGCTGCTTTGATTTCAGCTTTCTGTTTTTTCCGAGATAGCACCCAGGCTACTCCAGCAGAAGTCGTTGCGACAATTAGATCTTGAAAGATGTCCGGTAGCTGCATGTTTTTATTTTTTAAAGTATAGGTCTGATTCTCGTTTTCGCCTTTTCACCAGTCCGGGTAACACCACTTTTTTACCTTTGATCGTGCCCTTACACCAGACCGAAAACCAATAGGGTATTTCGCTATGTAATGGATCGACATTGATACGCTTAACAAGTGTACTTCCTGTCATTCCTGCTTTACCTACGTTGTAAGCAAAGGATACAAGCGCATCAAATTGATTTTGATTGATGGGTTTCTTGACCGCTTTATTGACAGCGGATTCATAACCTACCAACATATTAGCTAATAGCTCGGAAGCCCGGCGCTCAGTGATCGGAAAATCTTTCATCGTTACTTTCTTGCCGTTCTCATAAACCGTCGTACCATATCCGATCGTTGGGACACCAACAGCGTCCAGGTATGGTACAGCAATAAAGCTTTCTTCTTTTTTAATAAAATTGATACCTGCTAATGATATTTTCATATTGTTATTGTTAAGTCTTGTAAATTGTCTTTAAGATCCAAAGTGTAATTCGTGTAGCCATCGTTTTCAAGTTCCACACGGATTTCTCTTATGATCTTGTTTTTATTAAAAATTCCATTCAGTCTGCGCCTGGCTCCGAAACCCACAAAAGGAAATTCCTTCCAATCGGCTTTGTTGGAGATCATGAGCAGCTCGACGTGCTGTTGATCACTTTCGCCCTCACTCCATTCCGTGCCCAGATCGATGAGGTCATAATCTTCGCTTAGTAATAAATCAGTTCTCATGTTATGTTACCTTTCCTTGTCCTGTCGCTGTAACCGCTCCACCGCTTACCGATGTTCCGGTTACTGTTGTATTAACGTCACCAGATCTTACGAACCGATCAATAGCAACAGCCAATCTTTCTGCCTGTCTTTTTCGCGCTTCCTTTGGATCCACATCGATATCACTTTCATCATTAAAAAGATTGAGGATATCGGTGATCAATGTTTCTTTGTTCAATGGCATATCACTTCAATATTTTATTGATTTTCGTTTTGATGAGGCTTAGCGCTGCCACATTCGGACTCCGCCCATTGATCACGATGATCTTTGAAACTTCATCAATCAGATCCGAAAGTACTTTTGACAGCTTATCGTTATCCATCTGGATTAAATGCCCCGTTTTATCCAGTTCATATCTTGCACCTCCGACATTCATGACGACTTTATCGACCTCGCTGCACATCAGTATGCAGGCTTCAACCTGCTGATTATCTATAATGCCGTACAACACGCTACTTCCTTCCGCCGGTATCATTACGTGGCGACTTCCGGGCTTGGTTTCGGTAGCGTGAAAACGGACATCATAGAGCGACGGTTGACCATCCCTTTCTACCGTGCAGCTTGCATCAGTGATCTGGGTTGCGATACCCACACCAATGGTGCGAACGGCTCTGGAGGACATTGTTTTGTCTAAGAAATTTTGGAATACATCCGTCATGCCTGTCTATACTTTAAATGCCAGTTCGTTCTTTCGGCTAATCCCTTCCGAACTGTATGTTTTTGTTACTTTTTCAATGAGATACGTACCCTCGCGGTACGGCTCCCGACGATCGATTATCTGTAAACTATCCCCTGCTTTTGTCAATGGAAAACCGAAACCTGTTATTTCTCCAGTGTATCCCGTATACACCGATTTTTTTAAACGGGCTTCCGCAATCTTTTTGGCGACCTCTTCACTGTCCGCGGCATACTCGATCGTGTGCACGGTAGCGTCCTTGTCCTTACTTCCAACCTCAACGTATGCCTCGGTACTTTTTTTGTTCCGGATCTTGACCCGGACTCTGACGTTGAACTCATCTGCTAAGCGATATTTAAGATCACTTGACTTGACGTTATTCTGTTTGTCGTATACATGCGCCGCTGTAAATCCGATTTTCCAATCCCAGGCAAAGCCGACCGTCAATACGTCACCAACTAACTTTGCATAAAATCCAAACTCTTCCTTTATCTTATCCAGGATCTGGTAAGTGCTCGCATTGTCGATAATATATTTTCCAAGCTGTACGTCGGGACATTCTACTTTTTTGATAAATGTTCCTTGGATCGCATCGGTCAACAATTGTTTTAAGGTGACAGACTTGTAACTCTTGACTATGTTGTTTTGACGCAATGGGTACAGTTGATCACAGGTGATCTCCAGTGGAATGTCTGCCGAGATCTCCCGGACATAACCGCGGTACTCGACATTGATTCCTGTTTCCTCGTATCCAAATTCGATCGTAACCGGATTGCCTGACTTTATGTAATCAAGCGGATATTTATTGTCCAGTTGTTTATAAAATCGAGGTATGACAATCCGTGCTGTCGAGCTGATCTCAGTAATACTTTCTTCTATTTCCACAGATGTGATGTCGTCAAAGTATATCTTACCGATCGTGATCCTGGCAGACATATTCAAGTAGGGCAGCTTTTCCATTATTGCACATTTTGCTTAACAAAGAAAAACTCCACTGGTCGAATACTTCTTGCTGTAAGTGAATACTGTATGGTATCAGCATAGCCGGCAACTCCAGCAAGATCGCAGTCGGTAAAATAAATTGACTTGATATTGAGGTCGTCAAAAAATTGACCTTCAACAGCCATTGCACCAGGATAATTAAAAAACTCGCGCAACTTGATCACCTCTGCTTTTGGATAGTTGTGATTTTTCATGTCGATTAATATGCCCTGGATCCTGATCTCCCAAGATTTATCACCATAGCGCTCGACTACTTCCGCATCGGTACCATCTATTTCGGTGATGATCAGATTTTTCGATTTTGAAAATGAACACATGGGAGGTGGCGCATAAACATCGATACTATCCAGATTGCCCGACAGCATGTTTGCGAAAAACATGCGGTTTGATTGGTCTTTGATTATCGTCATTTCTTCAAACGTTGAGTCCGAAACATACACACCCGATCCCGTAATGCCATTTTCCTCCGCAAACTTTTGTTTGCGGAGGGTTTCACTTTCGTTAGCACTTACGTACCCAAAAGCTGCTTTTAATCGGGATCCTAAATCAAATATCATCTTAATCTTTTTTGATAGTTATCGGTAATCTGTTTGTTTCGAGCAGCCATTGAAACTGTCGGTACTTTTCAAGCCAGACGTCATCTTCAAGATCTTCCGGAAATGGAATGTGCATGAAGTGTGACAACTGTGCATTGATCTGGCGGATCTGATCACCGAAAGTAACTTCCGGTGATTGATCGATGACTGGGTATTCCTCCAGGTAATCTTTAAATTCCTGCAAGGCATTTACGCTATCGGACGTGTCGTCGTCATCCGATAGCGCTAGATGTTTTTTATCCTAGCCTTTCTTACGCTGATCAATTGTCCGATTGCATCGACGCAACCTTGGAATAAACCATCGTCTGCCTTCACAATTTCTTTGTGCGATAACAGACAGCTATTGACCAGGATCTCATCCGCTTTGCCCGGATTCTTGTCTATCCATTTTGTGTATTCAGAAAGGACAGATCGATCCGGCTTACGTACAAGTACGGTCATGTAATCATTACCATCGTCATCCATTGGCAATTCTGCATAGCTGACGTGGTTGGGCTTAAATTTCAATTTTGCCGCATCGATCATTTCTTGGGTTATGCCCTCGGGCAAAGTATTTGTATCTTTCATTTTGGGATGTATTAAAAGTATTAGGTTAAATAATTGACACCGATCACAAAGAGGTCGAATTGTTTCGCCAGTCCCATATCTCCAGTGACTTCACGTCCCTGGCTTTGGAATTTTGCGGTTACAGTGTCGTTAATAATTTCATTGTATTCATTCACGTAACTGACCTGAATATCAAAAGGGCGTTTTCTCAATAGATCGCCACCTACAGACTTTTCGATCGCCACCACAGATGCCATGTACAGCGTGATTGATCCCGCGTGTGTCTTTTTGCCCATGCTCCAACTTGTAGCATCATTTGCCAACGAATGGTTAACCTGGTGCTCCTGTTCCGTAGAGTAGGTGATTTCTTTCACTTCGTCGTAAATGATTCCATCGATAGTGACTACGACATCACCACTGTCGTATGCTTTTCCGTTCTTTCTAACTATTCCCATTACAGAGTCGTTTTAAGATTAATTGTTCCACTTATTCTGTTGATTGTCCCAGTCGGCTGAAGATCAAATGCGACCTCCAGAACCTTTTCGCCGGTCAACAGATCACTGTCGGGATTCGTGTACGTGAGACCTCCAGAAATGAGCTTTTCAGACTCCATGTCGTCAAAAACTTCATTGCCTTTGCTATTGAAACTTTTCACCACACCGATTGCCAGTTTACCCGTTGTTTTATCCGCAGGCTGTACACTTTTGATCTTAGGTAGCAAAGCACGACGTAAACGTCTGACGGCTTCGTCCATCGTACGACCGTATGCGATTGTGGACTCATTCATGATTCCACTTTCTTGGTCTAATATCTCAGGCGCGCAGACATGATCATTGTTAAAGCGATAGCCACTGATACCCGTATAACTCATCGGAAAAATGTAACCTTTCTGATCGAGGGTAGCCAATTGAGCCTCTGCCGTATCGACCTTTTCATGTGAGCTTAATCCACCAGTGACATACTTATTGCGTACGGCATTCGTCAGGTTCAATGTTTCCACCTCTCCAATGTTTTGATTCACCTGGATACTTGACAGCACACCGAGGGCTAAACCGACAGAAGCATATTTTTTTCCAGATGCGAAAGCCAGGCTTTCTGCATAGTCGTAGTCTTGGGCAATGATCAGACTGACTTTGTCCGCTTCCAATCGGATACCGGATCCTGTTGTCAATTCTTTTAAGTTGATTGCTGATTGAGCATTCCCACTGTAGGCACGACCTTCCAACAAAACATGGACGGGACGCTCGGTATCGAATGCCCACAAAGCAAATTCTTGTGCCGGGGCAATCGCTGCACGGATATCGGAGTTGAACCCATCCGTAACCACCTCGGGATTTTCAACCGTAAAGGTTGGATTGATCGCAATCGCTATTTGTCGGATTTCTCCTTTAGCAAAAGCGATCAATTTACGTGCATATAGCAAGCCCGCATCGGTTAGCATATCAGCCGGTTTTAAAGCTTTGTCAACTACCATCAGATACAGTTTTGTTCCTTCCGTGTTCACACGATAGAACTCTTCAATATGATGATAAAGGACAACAGCATTGGCAGTGTCATACGCGGCATCAAGTCCCAACGCTTTTGCATCGTCAGGACGTAGGATTGTGTAGGGAGTGCCCAACACCAACTTTCCGACAACGGCTACACCGCCCACGATCAGCGCACTGATCGAGGTGTCCATACTTCCTGCCGTTGCCGTAGGTTTCCCTTTTTTAAATTGTACTTCGTTCATGAGCTTAGAAGTTGTGCGTTTTCACTCTGTTCTTGTCCTGTTTGGTGCTGAGCAAGGCAAGGTTTTCACTTGTGAAAAATTCGCCAGTGTCTTTATTTTCAAAGACTTTTTCTACACCCAGTTTTTCCGCTATTTCAGCAGCACGTTCGTTGGATTTGCTTTCAGACTTCGCATCTGGTGCAGGTGATTCCGGTGGTGCATTGGGATTAATTTCACCATCTTTTGATGGCAAAGCATCTTTACTTTTATCAGCGGGTTTTTCACCCTTGGCAGGTTCCTCTTCCTGAGGTATCACTTTGATCTTATCACCTAATTTGATACCTGATTCGACAAGTTCCGGCTGATTCTTAAGATTTGCAGCTGTTACTTTATGTTCTACCGTTTCGCCGGTATATCCTTCTGTCGGAAGGACTAGAATAATTTTTTTAAAACCCATTTTTTCAATTATTAATGATGGAAAATTGATTGATTACACGTTCGCGGAAACAATCGCCCCACGATGTTCCTCTGCTGTAGGAAGTACAATTCCGTACTGGCGGAAATTGACCAAACTACGCTGATGCTGCGTGTCCTGTTTTGCTTCTGACAGATACATCTTCGTCCAACCCATCGCTTTTGCAGCACGATCCAAAGAAAAGAATGTCGATGCTTTATGATCAGTTGCTGCCGGAACTGCACCATAGCTCAACTTTTGTTTAGTCGCTGGGTTGAAATATGGTGAGCTGACATGTGAATGGATGTCAAATGACAATAGATTCGGTTGGATATTAC
>Ga0302347_1000261_pt1 | contig 94288 bp, 80 predicted proteins | sample PhyWR1_FD_202178 | JGI IMG/M metagenome (GOLD analysis project Ga0302347, IMG submission 202178) | Leaf surface microbial communities from wheat plants in UC Gill Tract Community Farm, Albany, California, United States - DLSL W.R1 (v2)... | ecosystem: Host-associated > Plants > Phyllosphere >... | reverse complement strand
CTCAGGCGCTACCATTTCTGACCGCAGAAAACGTGTTGATCCTGTACGGCGATGTACCGCTGATCGAGGTCGAGACCCTGCAACGTCTGCTCAAGCAAGTTGGCCCCGAGCAACTGGGCCTGCTGACCGTCAACCTGGCCGATCCGACTGGCTATGGCCGTATCGTGCGTGACGCCGACGGCAAGGTATGCGCGATTGTTGAGCACAAGGACGCAACCGAAGCCGAACGTGCAATCACCGAAGGCAACACCGGCATCCTCGCTTTGCCGACCCGCCGGCTGGCTGACTGGATGAGCCGTCTGTCGAACAACAACGCACAGGGCGAGTACTACCTGACCGACGTCATCGCCATGGCGGTCAGCGATGGTTTGGTCGTGGCCACCGAGCATGCGCTGGACCCGATGGAAGTGCAGGGCGCCAACGACCGTAAACAGCTCAGTGAGCTGGAGCGTCATTACCAGTTGCGCGAAGCCCGTCGCCTGATGGCATTGGGTGTGACCTTGCGTGACCCGGCCCGTTTCGATGTGCGTGGTGAAGTGACCGTTGGTCGAGATGTGCTGATCGATATCAACGTGATTCTTGAAGGCCGTGTGGTTATTGAAGATGACGTCGTTATTGGTCCTAACTGTGTGATCAAGGACAGTACCCTGCGCAAAGGTGTGGTGGTCAAGGCCAATAGCCATATTGATGGCGCCGTGATGGGTGAGAACAGTGATGCGGGTCCCTTCGCACGTTTGCGTCCGGGGAGCGTGCTGGATGCCCGTGCCCATGTGGGTAACTTTGTCGAATTGAAAAACGCCCATCTGGGTGAAGATGCCAAGTGCGGCCACCTGACTTACCTGGGGGATGCCGAGGTCGGTCCACGTACCAATATTGGCGCGGGCACCATCACCTGCAACTACGATGGCGCCAACAAGTGGAAGACGGTATTGGGAGCCGATGTGTTTATCGGGTCCAACAACTCGCTGGTGGCGCCTGTGGATATCTCCAGCGGTGCAACCACCGCAGCCGGCTCAACCATCAACCAGGATGTTGCCCCGCAACAATTGGCCGTTGGTCGTGCGCGCCAGCGCAATATTGATGGCTGGAAGCGCCCGGTCAAGCAGCCAAAACCTTGATTTAGAGTTATCCACAGATAGAGGGTGACGGTTTACTGTTATTAACAAGTCATCCTATAACTGTTTTAAATCAATAAGTTACCTAAAGCCTTATCCGCTCCCTGTGGATAAGGCTTTATTTTTTGCGGGCCTTAATAAGCACTTTGGCCAATGAACACAGGCCCCATATCGAGTTATTCACAGAAAATAACCCGCAACATTTTCTTGACGAAGGTTTCGAGATACGGTTTCATTGCTTTCGTCATCTTTCGAAACGAAACTTAAGCCGTTATGTCCAAACGTAATACGCCACAACGCAGACACAACATCCTGGCCATGCTTGCTGAGCAGGGCGAAGTCAGTGTGGATGAACTGGCCAAGCGCTTCGAAACCTCCGAGGTTACGATTCGCAAGGATCTGGCTGCACTCGAAAGTAACGGGCTGTTATTACGTCGTTATGGCGGTGCCATCACCATGCCGCAAGAACTGGTCAGTGATGTACCGCAGCCTGTCTCTATTTATAAGCAAGCCATTGCCCGTGCGGCAGTGGGCCTGATTAAAGAGCACGCACGCATCATCATCGACAGTGGCAGCACCACTGCCTCGATGATTCCACAACTGGGCCTGCAACCTGGTCTGGTAGTGATGACCAACTCCCTGCACGTCGCCAATGCACTCAGCGAACTGGAACATGAGCCTGTATTGCTGATGACCGGGGGCACCTGGGATCCGCACTCCGAGTCCTTTCAGGGACAGGTTGCCGAACAGGTGTTGCGCTCATACGACTTCGATCAACTGTTCATCGGTGCTGACGGCATAGACCTGCAGCGCGGCACGACAACTTTTAACGAGTTGCTGGGTCTGAGCCGGGTCATGGCTGACGTTGCGCGTGAAGTGATCGTGATGGTCGAGTCCGACAAGATTGGTCGCAAGATACCCAACCTGGAACTGCCCTGGAGCAGCGTCCATACCCTTATTACCGATGATCGCCTGCCCCTTGAGGCGCGCGAACAGATTCAGGCCCGGGGCATAACACTGTTATGCGCGGCCCTAAGCTAGGAGAACTTTATGTGTGGGATCGTTGGCGCAGTCGCTGAACGTAATATCACGGCCATTCTGCTGGAAGGCCTGAAACGTCTTGAATACCGTGGTTACGACAGCGCAGGTGTTGCTGTCTTCACCAACAATGGCACCCTGGAGCGCATGCGCCGCAACGGTAAAGTGGCCGAGCTGGAGCAAGCCCTGGCCGGTGAACCCCTGGCCGGCCGCCTGGGTATTGCCCACACTCGTTGGGCAACTCACGGTGCGCCTTGCGAACGTAACGCCCACCCGCACTTTTCGGGCTCCGATCTGGCTGTTGTGCACAACGGCATCATCGAAAACCATGAAGCCCTGCGTGAGCAACTCAAAGGCCTGGGCTACGCATTCACCTCGGATACCGACACCGAAGTCATTGCTCACCTGCTCAACCACAAACTCAAGGATCACAACGACCTGACTGCGGCCCTCAAGGCCACCGTGAAAGAATTGCACGGTGCCTACGGTCTGGCCGTGATCAGCGCCAAACAACCGGATCGTCTGGTTGCAGCCCGCAGCGGCAGCCCGTTGGTGATCGGTCTGGGTCTGGGGGAAAACTTCCTGGCCTCCGACCAATTGGCACTGCGTCAGGTCACTGACCGTTTCATGTACCTGGAAGAAGGCGATATCGCTGAAATCCATCGTGACAGCGTACAGATCTGGGACGTAAACGGTCAGAGCGTTCAGCGCGAAGCCGTGCAGTACAGCGATGGCGCAGAAGCTGCCGACAAGGGCGAATACCGCCACTACATGCTCAAAGAAATCCACGAGCAGCCTGCAGTCGTGCAGCGCACCCTGGAAAACCGTCTGGGGCAGGACCATGTGCTGGTTCAAGCCTTCGGTCCGCAGGCGAAGGAATTGTTCGCCAAGGTTCGCAATGTTCAGATTGTTGCCTGTGGTACCAGCTACCACGCAGGGATGGTTGCCCGTTACTGGCTCGAAAGCCTGGCCGGTATTCCGTGCCAGGTTGAAGTGGCCAGCGAGTTCCGCTACCGCAAAGTTGTGGTGCAGCCGGACACTTTGTTTGTTTCTATCTCGCAGTCGGGCGAAACCGCTGACACCCTGGCAGCACTGCGCAATGCCAAAGAACTGGGCTTCCTCGGTAGCCTGGCAATTTGCAACGTAGGCATCAGCTCGTTGGTGCGTGAGTCGGACCTGACGCTGCTGACCCAAGCCGGCCGTGAAATTGGCGTGGCTTCCACCAAGGCATTTACCACCCAACTTGTAGGACTGTTGTTGCTGACCCTGTCCCTGGGTCAAGTGCGCGGCACCCTGGAAGAGGGCGTTGAAGCACAGCTGGTAGAAGAGTTGCGTCGTTTGCCTGCGCGTCTGGGCGAAGCCCTGGCGATGGATTCGGTGGTCGAAAAAGTCGCTGAGTTATTTGCCGATAAACACCACACCCTGTTCCTGGGTCGTGGCGCTCAATTCCCGGTGGCAATGGAAGGCGCACTCAAGCTCAAAGAAATTTCGTACATCCACGCTGAAGCGTACCCGGCGGGCGAGTTGAAGCACGGCCCTCTGGCGCTTGTGGATAACGATATGCCGGTAGTGACCGTTGCTCCGAACAATGAGCTGTTGGAGAAACTTAAATCCAACCTGCAAGAAGTTCGTGCTCGCGGTGGCGAATTGATTGTGTTTGCCGATGAACAGGCTGGCATGAGCAATGGCGAAGGCACCCATGTGATCAACATGCCGCATATCCATGATGTGCTGGCACCGATCCTCTACACCATCCCGCTGCAATTGCTGTCGTACTACGTGGCCGTGCTTAAAGGCACTGATGTGGACCAGCCGCGTAACCTGGCTAAATCCGTGACTGTGGAATAAGTGGCAGCGCGATAACAGGCAGTTGTTGAGCTATGAAATAAAGTCTGTCGCAGGCTGCTGATTGCTTTGATCAGCGCCTGTTACAGGCTTGAGGTATTCCAGTGATGGCCACGCGGCTGAACGACCGCACGCTTTGGGCCTTTTCAAAGCTGAGGAGCTTGAAAGGTTGGGCCGCCAAATAGCTAGTGGAGATGGCGGGACTGATATGGACACGGTTTTAACCAAGGGATCAACCACCAGTCATTCAACCGCCCCGGTCGCTAGACTATTAGTCGTCGGGCTCTGCGTAAGCTTCTGCCAGAAGGGCCTGGGCGTGACCTTCTAGGAAGTCGAAAACCTCCTCTTGGATATACCCGTTGTATTGCTTCCGTCTGCCCTTTGATACGACCCCGTTCTGGTCTAAGCACTGCATTATCAGCTTGCTCAAGAGGCTGCCGCGCACGTCATAGTTGTCATTAACCACCTTGAGCAACGTGTCGTATCGTTGCAGATACTCGGTTTCTTCCCTCAGTTCGATTTCCAATGCCCGCTTGGCCATTTCCAGCGTGAAGGCCACACATTCAGTCGCATCCCAGTAGCGATAGATGCTTGAGTCGCCGGTGAAGTTAAGCGACATGTTGTCGGCATCGATCCACCGAACGTCCCAGAATTGCCGGGCAGGTTTCGAAAAGCTCTGTAGAGCTTCAAGGTAGCGTTGCTCCTCTCGCTTCATGGCAACGGAGACAGGGAGTAACAAACCGTTCTCCAGCGCACCGCTGCAACACAATGCCTGATGTATTAAGAAGCGTGACAGTCGGCCATTCCCATCCATGAAGGGATGCAAGAATACGAACCCAAATGAGGCAATGCCGGCGGCCACTAGCGGGTCAAGCTCCAACGGTGCACGGTTTGCGAAGGCCATGAGTTCGAACATTAGTTCCCGGCAAAGGTCTGGTGGTGGCGGGATATAAGTGACCCCTGCCGCTCCTCGCAAGGAGTTGGTCAGGTGATTTTGTTCATGCCGGAAGGCCACCGCCCATTCAAGCGGTGGGGAAATTGCATTGTTTTGCAGAGAGACCAAGTAGTCTTCGGTAAGCGGCTGGCGGTCATGTGCCTGGCGCAGCAACTGAACGAAACGCTCTGACTTCTGTTGGCTTGGTGCTTCCTTTTCAATCGCAAATGAGGAATCTGTCTCGCTCAGATACGCCCAGTTGATGGCGCGATCCATCATTTCCTTAGGTAAGGACGCAATGAATTCTTTCGAACGCCCTAGAATGTCGTATTCAAGCAGGGCTTGGACCTCAGGCGTGCGCTCTACCGTCGCGCAATATTGGAGTGTCCCCAGCCCATTGAAGTCCACGCGCCAGCGGTTGTTTCGCACCGATGGACCAGTGATGTACCGATCTGGATCAAAAAGGAGGACGCCGGGGCCCCGAGGCTTGTCCGTGTAGTCCAGTAAAACGCCCGAGTAGACTTCCCAGAGGAAGCAGACTTTGCGCAGATAGCCACTGGTGGGAGCTTGGGTTATGGCCTCGACAAGGAGTTGACCTTCAATGCAAGGCAGAGCCTGCGCCAAAATAGAGAGATTGACGCCCTCATGTTTGAGCGCAAAGATGATGTGGGCGAGAAAATCCCCAGCCTCCGGTGCAACCGCCTGCGGCACTGCAAGCGCGCCGTTGATCCGCTCAACGCGGGTGACGGGTTGAACGAGTGCGGGCTTCTTTACCCCGATAGCCTTCAGCCCCATCGCATCGATTAAATGGGCGTAACCCACTAGATTTCCCATTTTCCCCCCTGTCGTTGGCTAGATTTTTTTAACCGAGCCAAGATTTTCTTAAAATACGCGCCGAACACTCAGAAAATATTAACCGAAAATGGCGCGTAACCACTATTTGTGGGGTCTCTGATTTTCGGCGAGCCGGGAATCTGTGTAGTGGTCATCGTGTGTTGTTCTGTTGGCCGTATTACGGCCCCGGACTCTCAGCGGGGCAGCCTGAAGGTAGGCTCATCAGCGAAACCAGGGCTGGGGACGTGTTTTGTTTCGCGTCTTCCCAGGCCCAATACTCGGCTGAGCAACTTGCACAGGATTGATGTGCACAACAAAAGTGTCGGAGCATTGGAAAACTATTTTTAACCAATAGTTTGGCAAGTCCCCGACAGACTTTATGTCTGATTAGCCCGCTGACTAGGCCCTGAAATTGCTGAGCACAATCCGACAGACTTTATTCCGTAGGATCAGTGGTTTTAGAGAACTAAAACTGTCGCAGGAGCCGGCCAGGTCTGTCCTACCGCCTCCTGCTTTCTTTCGCAACTGGCTCCGCTCTTACCCTTGACCATCCAACGGGCCGTTCAGGCCCCCGTCCTTTGGGAGATCCTCGCGCCTGGTGGACGAACAATGATCAAACAGCTCAATTACAGGTGGAAGTCGCCCGCAGCCTCCGGCTGGTAAAGCACTTTCCTGATCTCAATCCGGCGGGTCCTGTCGGAGATTCGCCAGTCGATGGAATCCCCCTCCTGATAGCCGAGGATGGCAGCGCCGATGTCGGAATACACGGAATGCTTCCCTGCGTTGCTGTCCGCGTCTTCAGGGTAGACCAGGGCCACTTCGATCTCTTCGTCGTCCAGTTGCAGCAAGGCCCTGGAGTTCATCGTGACGACATTGCACGCCACCTGCTGCGGCTTGACGACAATGGCACGCTCAAGCTCATGTTCGAGCTCAACAACAGTCGGACCTTGCTCGAGAGCGATCAGACTCTCGAGCCTGGCCTTGTCGATTTCAGTGATGTAGATCCTGGCGGAGTCGCCAACGGTACCTTCGCGCAAAAACTGGAGATAGCGCCCCGCCGTCATGGAAAACGACTTCAATGTCGGCGTTTCGCTCTCAAGCACAAAGCCGCTGCGCAGAAAGGCTTTCAGCGAGCGCGCGTTGTCCGGGTGGATTTTGGCGATGAGTTTCTTGGCCCGCATGTCGAGGAAAGCCAGTTTCATGCCTTCGCGGATCGTTCGTGCGCCAAGGTTCCGGCCCCATTTATCGCTGTCTCCGATGACCAGGACTATCTCGCAATTTGAGCCGGTCTTGATGAGACGGACAAAGCCCACCGGGGCGTCATGCCGGTCATAAGCCATGAAGAATCGGCCGCCCTGGTTGAACAGATGGGTCAGGATTGGTAATTGGGTTCGATCAATGGCTTGCTCGATTGAGCGGGAAACATGACGTGAATCGCTCAGATAACAGGTGACGCGCTCATCCTCCAACCAGTCCATCAACGTCAACGCATGCGCCCGAGTAATTTCAGGGCACAGCGAAATGAAAGGCTTGTTCATCTTCACCACACTTATTTTCAAGGGATGAAAGCCCTTCATGGCTACGGCCATGACGGTTCTTTCGGCAACCGGCTATTTTAAGACATAACGCGCGTAATGCCGAACAGCCTGGAGCGCTCCAGGAAACCATCGTTGTGCTCCCTTGAACCGCCCCGGATTCTCGCCGCAAGCGGCTTCATCAAGAGCATGTGGATGACTTGTGATTAATGGGAGCAACAGTTTTAATTCTCTGAATTCAGCACTCACTCGACCCGCTCTGCGGGTCGAGTGGTTTCTGGCCTGTGGATAACCTCAGCAAGGAGCTGGCATGCTGTACACCAATGCGCTGAAACAGTTGGATATGCAGGATATTTCGATTGTTTTGTTATTGATCGAAAACCGTAGTGCCAAGCGCGTTTCAGAAATGCTCAATGTCAGTCAGTCGAGCATCAGCTACAGCCTGAAAAAGCTCCGGTACTGTTTCGACGACAAACTTTTCGAGAACAGTGACGGCGCCATGCAGCCCACAGCAAGGGTGCTGGCGATCAAGCCTTATCTGCAAAACATCATGCAGTGCATCAACCAATGCGCTAAAGAAGGGGCAGAGCAGGGCAGCGTGCTGCGTCAGTGGAATATTACTGCCCCTGAATATTTTGAAATTCTCATGTTGCCCACTCTGTTGCAGCAAGTACGTGCAACAGGGCGCAATTGGTCGTTGAGTGTGAGCCGCCTGGGCAAGGATTTGCCGATCAATCAGCTGCTGGCCTTGGACACTGACGTCTGCTTTGGTTTCGGCCCGGGTTATCACCAGCAGCATCCGTTGCTGGGCTATCGCAGCCTCAATGAAGATTCTTTTGTGTGCCTGTCCAGCGTGCCTAAACATCAGCCAAAAACTTTTTTGGATATTGATGAGTTTTGTGATGCGCAGCACATATTTCCAACTCCGTGGCTGTCGGAAAAAAACATGGTGGATGGCTGGCTGGAGAAACAGTCGCGGCATAGAAATATTTTTACCCGGGCCAATTCTTATCACGCCGGGGTCAATATTTTATTGGCAGTACCAGCACTGATCGTGATCCCGAAAAAAATAGTGGCGACACTGAATGTGCCACCAACCCTAAAAGTGCTCGAACCACCTGCGGGTTTTCCGACTTTTACTCTGGATATGATCTGGAGCCGAGAAAGAAATATCCACAGCGACTTTCATCAGCTGGAAGCGGTGATTGAAAAAATAAAAACATGAATTAAACACGGCCGCTCAACCTGTGGGCGTCGGGGTGGGCTATACATTTCCACTGTTTCTATCGCAAGGTGGTGTGCGGCCTTGAACTGAAAAGGAAAATTCGATGTTTAAACACTTTCTAAAACCGGCGCGTGTCAGCGCGGTTTTTTTGCTGTCTTGTCTGGCCGCTTCCATTGCCTGTGCCTCTGAAAAAACCTCTTACCCGGATGCTGCTGCCAGCGACCCGGCGAAGATGGGCTGGATGGTCGGCGCGCCGCCGCCGCCTGATCGTATTGTGCGTTTTGCTGACGGCAGTTATTTCCAGTTTCCGGCTATGCGCTGGAGTGTCTCCAACTTTCGCCAATTAATGCCCACCACCAATGTGTCCCGTGGCCTGGGTGCTCCCGTACCGCTGGCCCGGGCCCTGCGTACGGATATCGACGGGTTGACCTTCGTGCCACTGGGCAGCAAGCAGCCGATGACTTGGGAACAGTCACTGGCGGCCAATTACACGGATGGCATCGTCGTATTGCATCGCGGAAAAATTATTTACGAGCGCTACTTTGGGGTCCTGAATCCCGAAGGCCAGCACGGTGCAATGTCGATGACCAAGTCGGTGGTTGGCACCATGGGCGCGATGCTGGTGGCTGATGGCACACTGGATGCCAATAAAAAAATTGCAGAGTATGTTCCGGAGCTGGCCAAGTCGGCTTTTGGCAACGCCACTTTGCGCCAGGTGCTGGACATGACCACGGGGCTCAAATACAGCGAAGATTATGCCGACCCCAATGCTGAAGTCTGGAAGCATGCACAGGCCGGTAACCCGCTACCCAAACCCAAGGACTACACCGGCCCGCAAAGTTATATGGAATATTTGCAGACGGTCGAACCTGAGGGGGAGCACGGCGAGGCCTTCGCTTATAAAACCGTGAACACCGATGTGCTGGGGTGGGTGATTGCGCGAGTGACAGGACGCAACGTCGCGCAATTGCTCTCAGAAAAAATCTGGCAGCGTATCGGTGCTGAACAATCGGCGTATTTCACCGTCGATTCCATCGGCACCCCGTTTGCGGGCGGCGGTTTGAATACCGGGCTGCGGGACATGGCCCGTTTTGGCGAGATGATCCGTAACAATGGCCAGTATCTTGGGCAGCAAATCGTACCCAAGGCGGTTGTGGATGACATTCGCGGTGGCGGCGATAAAGCAGCCTTCGCAAAAGCCGGTTACGACCTGCTCAAGGGCGCCAGCTATCGCGACATGTGGTGGGTGACGCATAACGCTGATGGTGCCTTTATGGCTCGCGGTGTTTACGGCCAACGTACCTACATCGATCCTAAAGCCGAAATGGTCATCGTGCGTTACGCCTCCAACCCGATTGCCAGTAACTCGGCGAATGATCCGGTGACCATTCCGGCCTTCGAGGCCCTGGCCAAACAACTGATCGCCCACCCGGACTGATTATCTGTAGTTACCCCCCCTGTGGGAGTGAGCTTGCTTGCAATGAGCGCCGTCAGCATCGCAGGTAAGCCAGTTCCCACAGGTTTTGCGCGCTTTATCGCGGCAAGATGAAGAATGCGTAAGCTGGACAAAAGTTTGATCATTTCTGCGATATCGTTACTAGATATTTCATAAGTGAGTGTGTCCATGCGCGTCGATTTAGATGCCGAGGAGGGGAGGCTTGAGTCTTTTCCTCGTTTTCAAAGCGCCTCTGCACAGGCGCGTCAGCTCTACCAGTTGGGGGTGGTGCTGGCGGTTCTAGCGCTTGTAGCATGGGCGTTGGCGTTTTTTATTGGCCTGTTTTCATCGGAGTCGCTCTGGCCGGCACTGCTGGGGAACAACGCCGCCGCCATGCTGGTGCTCGCTGCAGGTGCTCAATCGGCCTATTGGGTCGCGCACTGGCGCCAGGCTGTACTCAATCCGACGGCTGATGTGCCGCAACACGTCTGCGATACACAACTGACAGGCATCGACCGCCTGAGTCAACGGCTCAATAGCGGCCTGCAACACGTGCTGGTCGCTATCGGCGCCCCGGTGCTGTGGCTTGCCGGGGGGGCCGGCGCTGCCTGGTGGAGTGTGCAACACACCTGGAACCTTGCCTTGCCGGGGTTGGCTCTGGGGACCTGGGGCAGCGTCGCGGCAGGCATCGCGGTTTTACTCGCGTTTGCGCTGCTGGTGTTCGAGCGCTACCTGGCGCAGCAACAACCCGCGCAATGGCCTGAAGCCCGCTTGCTGGCGCCGCTGGTGCGCGTGCCTATCCTGACTTTGCTACTGAGCGCCGTGAGTCTGATTTTCAGCAATGACGACGCGCAGTGGCCAGCCCGTTTGGCCGTATTGACCGGGTTGCTGCCCGCGGCTGTGGCGCTTGAGTGGGTTGTACGGACAATCGCTGCGCTGTTCAGCCCGCGCCGCGACAAGCTCGAGCCGCGGATGATCGGGCAAAGTTTTGTCGCCGGCATATTGCGCTGGCCGCCCCAGCCGTTGCTGGCGCTACAGCACGAATTGCATAACCGCTTTGGCATCGACCTGCGCCAAATCTGGGCGTTTACCTATATGCGTAAAGCGTTCTTCCCGGTGCTGGCAGTGATTGTTGCTGTCGGTTGGGTGCTGAGTGGTGTGAATGAAATACCGCTGCAGGGCCGCGGTATTTATGAGCGTTTTGGTGAGCCGGTAGAAGTGCTAGGTCCGGGTTTGCACGCAGGCTTGCCCTGGCCATTGGGGCGTGTGCTGGCGGTCGAAAAGGGTGTTGTGCATGAGCTGGCCACTAGTACGGAATCGAATGCCGATCCGCTGTTAACGCCTGCCGATGGATTGCCACCGCTGACCGCAAACCGGCTGTGGGATGCCTCCCATGTGAATGACAAGTCCCAGGTGATTGCCAGCGACAGCGGCGACAAACAGGGCTTTCAAATCGTCAACATGGACGTGCGTTTTGTCTATCGTATTGGCCTGAGCGACCGCGCCGCTCTTGCAGCCACTTACCACAGCGCCGATGTACCGATGCTGATCCGCAGTACCGCAAGCCGCATTCTGGTTCATGACTTTGCCTCTCGCACGCTCGACGGCGTGCTTGGCGAGCAGCGCAGTGCACTGGCCGAGGATATCGGCCGTTCCGTGCAAGCTGATCTCGATGCTCTGGACAGCGGTGTCGAAATTCTTGCCACTGTCGTGGAAGCCATCCACCCACCTGCCGGAGCCGCCAATGCCTATCACGGTGTGCAGGCGGCCCAGATCAGTGCCCAGGCCCTGATTGCCCGAGAACGGGGAGCTGCCAGCGAACAAACCAACGTGGCGCAATTGCAGGCCAGCGTTGCACTGGATCAGGCCCATGCGCTGGCGCGTGAAGTGAGCGCCACTGCACAGACGGCGGATCTGCGCTTCGCTGCAGAGCAAAAAGCCTACGCCAGTGCCGGTCATGCGTTCCTGTTGGAGCAGTACTTGAGCCAGTTAAGCCTGGGGCTGAACAACGCCAAATTGCTGATCCTCGACCATCGTCTCGGGGGCAGCAGCGCGCCGACCCTCGACCTGCGTTCTTTCACGCTGCCGGCCGATCCTGTCGCGCCGCGTAAAGCTGCTCAGTAAGGAGCATTCTTTTGTCTCAATCTCACGATCACGGCGGCCATCATCATGGTTGCTCACACCACGGCCATCACCATCATGGCGACGTGCACGAGCCAAGCCCCTTCCCGTGGCGACGCATGGCCTGGGCAGCGCTGCTGGTGCTGTTCGCCGTTGCGGCGGCGAGCCTGGTGCAAGTACGTTCCGGTGAGGCCACGGTCATCACCCGCTTCGGTAACCCGGCCCGGGTGCTGTTGGACCCAGGCTTGAGCTGGCGCTGGCCAGCGCCGTTTGAAGTCAGCGTGCCGGTGGATTTACGTTTGCGCACTACCTCCAGTGGCCTGCAAGACGTCGGTACCCGCGATGGTTTACGGATTATTGTGCAGGCCTATGTGGCCTGGCAGGTGCAGCCCGATGCCGAAAATGTGCAGCGCTTTATGCGTGCCGTGCAAAATCAACCCGATGAAGCGGCCCGGCAAATCCGTACCTTTGTAGGCTCGGCACTGGAAACCACCGCCGCCAGTTTCGACCTTTCAAGTCTGGTGAATACGGATGCCGGCCAGGTCAAAATTGCCGATTTTGAAACGCAATTGCGCCAGCAGATCGAGCAGCAATTGCTCAGTACTTATGGTGTGCGTGTGCTGCAGGTGGGGGTTGAACGGCTGACCCTACCGTCGGTCACGCTCACGGCGACGGTCGATCGCATGCGCGCCGAGCGCGAAACCATCGCCACGCAACGCACCGCCGTGGGCAAGCGTGAGGCCGCGCAAATTCGCTCTGCGGCTGAACGCGATGCGCGAATTCTGCAGGCCGATGCGAGCATCAAAGCCGCTGATATTGAAGCGCAATCGCGGGTCGAGGCCGCGCAGATCTACGGTCGTGCTTATGCCAGTTCGCCTGCGCTGTACAACGAACTGCGCTCCCTGGATACGCTGGGAACTATGGTTAATCCGGGTACCAAAATTATTTTGCGCACCGATGCCGCACCGTTCCGGGTACTGGTCGACGGCCCGCCGAAACTGGATGCCAAGGCTGGATCGCAGCCATGAGCCAGGCTCCTGACGAGATAAAAGGTGTCAGCAGTCCGTGGCAGCAGGCCGGACGGTTGGCATTTTTAGGCCTCTACGCGGTGACTGTCCTGGCCGCAGTAGCCTGGGGGTTTTCCAATGTGCGCCAGATCGACCCGCAAAATCGTGCCGTTGTGTTGCGCATGGGAGCGCTGGATCGTATTCAACCTGCCGGTTTGTTGTTGGCCTGGCCCAAGCCTTTTGAACAAGTGGTGATCGTTCCCGCAGCCGACCGTGTGAGCGAACGTCGGATCGAAAACCTTATGCGTTCTGATGCTGCGTTGCAGGCCGATCGCAAGGCTTCGTTCGCGACACCGGTCAATGATGCCCTGGCCGGTTCCGGGTATTTGCTGACCGGGGATGCGGGTGTGGTGCAACTCGATGTGCGGGTGTTTTACAACGTTACCGAGCCTTATGCGTTTGTGCTGCAAGGCGAGCATGTACTGCCTGCGCTTGACCGGCTGGTGACGCGCAGTGCCGTGGCCCTGACCGCTGCCCGCGATCTGGACACCATTCTGGTGGCGCGTCCGGAACTGATCGGCAGCGACAGCCAGGCGGCCGAACGTCGCGAGCGTCTGCGCGGCGATCTGGTGCAAGGGATCAATCAGCAACTCGCTGCGCTGAGTGCCACAGGGCAAGGCCTGGGCCTGCAAGTGGTGCGTGTGGATGTGCAGTCGAGCCTGCCGGGCCCGGCGGTCAATGCATTCAACGCGGTGCTGACCGCCAGCCAACAGGCGGAGCAGGCGGTAGCCACGGCCCGCAATGAAGGGGCCAAGGTCACCCAGTCGGCTACACAACAAGCGGACCGCACGGTCGAGCAGGCCCTGGCCCAGGCCAGTGAGCGGCTGGCCAAGGCGCAGGCGGACACATCCACCATTATCAACCTGGCCAAGGTGCAGCAGGCTGGCAACGACCCGGGCCTGATGTTGCGCCTGTACCGCGATCGTATGCCCAGGATTCTGGGGCAGGCCGGCTCTGTCACCAGCGTCGATCCCGATGATGATTCCCGTCTGATTATTCAGGGAGCCGAACAATGAATACATCTGCCGTTCAACCCGCCGTCAGCCTGCTGACTGGCGCCGAGCAACGCAGTGCGGCGCGCCAACTGACCCTGGCCATGCTGGCGCTGGGCTTGTTGGGTTTGGGGCTGATATGGCGCTGGCTGATGCCTGCGCAAATCGGCGTCAGTCAACTGCTGCTGGGTTTTGCTTCAGTATTGGTGGCCGTGCCGGTCATGCGTTCGGCCTGGTACAGCCTGCGTTACCCGAGCCTGCACGGGATCACGGACCAACTGATTGCCCTGGCCATGCTGGGTGCCTGGGCCACGGGCGATTTACTCACGGCGGCTCTGTTACCGATCATCATGATTTTTGGCCATGTGCTGGAAGAGCGCAGTGTGATCGGCTCTCAGGAAGCGATTCATGCCCTGGGCAAACTGACTCGCAGCCAGGCGCGTTTATTTCAGGCTGACGGTAGTTTGCTGGAGGTCGATAACGTCACTCTTAAAAGCGGCGATCAGGTAGAGGTGCGCGCTGGAGATCGGGTGCCCGCCGATGGCCTGGTACTGGCAGGGCAGGCCAGCCTGGATACGGCCTCTATTACTGGTGAGTCGGTGCCGCTGGAAGTGGGTAGTGGCATGCCGGTCTTTGGTGGGGCCATCAACCTCGATGGTTTACTGCGAGTACAGGTTACTCGCACCGGTGAAGAGTCGACATTAGGTAAGGTCATCGCCCTGATGCAAAGCGCCGAACGGGCCAAGCCACCGATCACTCGCCTACTGGAACGCTATGCCGGTAGTTACATGATCCTGGTGTTGATGATTGCGGCAGTGACCTGGTTTATCACCAACGATGCCCAGGCCATGCTGGCAGTGCTGGTGGCCGCGTGTCCTTGTGCGCTGGTGCTGTCGGCGCCGGCGACGGCGATTGCCGGGATTGCCGTGGCGGCGCGTCACGGAATTCTGATCCGCAGTTCGGCGTTTCTGGAAGAGCTGGCAGACCTCACCTCATTGGTTGTGGATAAAACTGGCACCCTGACCTACGGCATCTTGCGTCTGCAAACGATTGAAAGCGATGTGGCAGACCAGCAACCGTTGCTGGAGCTGGCCGCCAGTTTGGGCGCCGCCAGCAGCCACCCGGTGAGCCGGGCCCTGGCCGGGTTGGTGAGCCACGAGCAGATGCTGCCCCTTACGGATGTGCGTGAGCGTCAGGGGTTGGGAGTTGTTGCAGGGACCGGCCAGGGTGAAGCTGCATTGGGCCGTCCCGAGTTGTTCCGTCAATTGAATATCACCACCAGTGCTGTGCCTGAGCACGACGGGCCCATCGCCGGGCTGTCGCTCAATGGCCAGTTTCTGGGCTGGATGTTGTTGGCCGACAGCATCAAACCCGAAGCCCGGCAGGCGTTGAGTGAATTACGTGAACTGGGGCTTGGGCGCCAAGTGCTGCTGACCGGTGACCGCCAGAGTGTGGCCGAGCATTTGGCCTGCGCGGTGGGTATCAGCGAAGTTCAGGCGCAGGCATTACCCGAAGATAAACTTGAGCGGGTTTTGCGCGAAATCGACAGTGGATTTCGGCCAATGGTAGTGGGCGATGGCATCAACGATTCGCTGGCGCTCAAGGCCGGGGTGGTAGGTGTTGCCATGGGTGCAGGCGGTGCGGATATCGCGCTGGCCTCGTCGGATATCGTGTTGATCGGCAGCGATTTGCGCAGGCTTGGCACCTGTGTGCGCCTGAGCCGTGAGTGCCGCCATACCTTGCAGGTCAACGTGATCATCGGCCTGGGTTGGACCCTGGCCATAGTCGCGGCTGCGGCTTTTGGTTGGCTGGGTGTTGCCGGGGCGATGATCGCCGCTGTGCTGCACAACCTCAGCACGTTGCTGGTGCTGGGCAATGCCGGGCGCCTGCTGCGGTTTCATGAACCCCTGCAGGCGTTGAAGCCTGCGTAAAAGTGATTCGGACAAACGGTCGCGCCCGCTCTAGCGTCTACCTCTTGTCCGTGAAACTGACAGTTTTGGTTATTCGTCTAACCTATAGTTTTGATATCTGAAATGAAGGAGGAACACAGATGCTCGCGCAACTTCCACCGGCCTTACAGAAACTTCAACTTCCATTACGGCTAAGGCTCTGGGACGGACACGAGTTCAATTTCGGCCCGACGCCCAGCGTCACAATCGTGGTCAAGGATCCGACCCTGGTAGCTCAATTCACCCACCCCAGCCTCGACTTGCTGGGCAGCGCTTTCGTTGAGGGCCGGCTTGAACTGGAAGGCTCAATCAGTGAGGCGATCAGGGTCTGCGATGAACTGAGCCAGGCGCTGGTGGACGATGATGAAAACACCCCGCCACCCCGGGTCTATCACGACAAGGCGACCGACGCCGAATCCATCTCTTATCACTACGACCTGTCCAATGACTTCTACCAGCTGTGGCTCGACCAGGACATGGCGTATTCCTGTGGTTATTTTGAAACCGGGGAAGAGAGTCTGGACGAAGCCCAGCAAGCCAAGTTTCGTCTGCTGTGCCGCAAGCTGCGACTCAAGCCCGGCGAATACTTGCTGGATGTTGGCTGCGGTTGGGGCGGGCTGGCGCGGTTTGCCGCACGTGAATATGGGGTCAAGGTGTTCGGGATTACCCTGAGCAAGGAACAACTCAAACTTGCCCGTGAGCGCGTCAACGCTGAAGGTCTGCAAGACAAAGTAGATCTGCAACTGCTCGATTATCGCGATCTGCCGCAGGATGGCCGGTTCGACAAGATAGTCAGTGTGGGCATGTTCGAACACGTCGGCCATGCCAACCTGCGCGAATATTGCGAAATCCTCTCCAGGGCCGTACGCGAGGGCGGGCTGGTGATGAACCACGGGATAACGTCAAAGCATACCGATGGCCGTCAGGTTGGCCGGGGCGCAGGGGACTTTATCGATCGTTATGTGTTTCCCAATGGTGAGCTGCCGCATCTGTCGATGATGACAGCCGAAATCAGCGAGGCCGGGTTGGAAGTGGTCGATGTTGAAAGTTTGCGACTGCATTACGCACGCACGCTGGAGCACTGGAGTCAGCGTCTGGAGCAAAAACTGGATGCTGCCGCCAAGCAAGTGCCGGAGCAGGCGCTGCGGATCTGGCGTTTGTATCTGGCCGGTTGTGCCTACGCCTTTGCCCACGGCTGGATCAACATCGACCAGATTCTGGCGACCAAGCCCCATGCCGATGGCTCGTTGGAGCTGCCACCGACCAGGGCGGATATTTATCGCTGAGCGTGAGTTTCCCAAGTGATGGGTTGCGGGTCTTGTACCAGGTTTGTGTCCTGGACGAAGCGCCCATCCTGGAGCCCGATGTTTTGATCAACCTTGGCCAGGGCTTTTTGTTCGAACGTCAGTGAGTTCTTGTTGAAAACAAGATCGTGGCGAGCAACATTGCCGCCCCAGTCAGGTGAGGGGAGGGAGATGTAACTGATGCGGTACTGGTCGTCAGTGAACTCTCCCTCAACCACATACACCCCGTAGTGGTTCTCCCCCGGGGAGATGATTTTGTAGAGACCATTGTCGTAGTAGTACAGCACCGCCTCTTCAAAGGGTTTTTCGCTGTACATCTTCTTGTAGTGCAGCCGGTGGATAAACGTTGGCTTGCCCACTTCTACACTGATTGGCGGCGGGGAGTGAGGTGTGACCTTGGCTTGAGCTGAAGCCAGCGTGCTGATGCTGAAGAGCACGCCCAATAACGAGAATTTCATTGTTTTTATTCCTTACGCTGAACGGCCCGGGTTATTCCGGGCGCTCAGTTTATGGAATCTTGTTTGACGCTTTTGCCTGCTCTGAGTAATTCAGACCCTTCCTACAAGCCTATAAAACCGGCGAAACCAGTCGAGCCACTCGCATACCCAATTGCTGCAAACGGTGTGTGGCCTTGATATCCGCTTCGGTAATTTCACGGGCCAGGGCGAAGTCATCGAGCAACATGTGCTCAACCTGTCGGGCGAAGTCTTCATCGACGGTCAGCAGCATGACTTCAAAGTTGAGACGGAACGATCGGTTGTCCATGTTGGCGCTGCCGATAGCGCTGATCTCGTCATCGACCAACACTACCTTCTGATGCACAAAGCCGGGTTGGTAACGGAAGATTCGCACACCTGCGCGTACGGCCTCGAAGGCATACAGACTGGATGCGGCGTACACGATTTTGTGGTCCGGGCGTGACGGTATCAGGATGCGTACATCCACGCCGCGAAGCACGGCGAGTCTGAGCGCGGAAAACACCGCCTCGTCAGGCACGAAGTAGGGGCTGGTAATCCACACCCGTTGATTGGCGGCATGGATGGCCTCAACGAAAAACAGTGAGCAGGTTTCGTATGGATCTGCCGGGCCGCTGGCCAGGAACTGGCAAAGTACGCCACCGTCCGGGTAGCTCTGAGGCAGAAGCAGAGGCGGCAGTTTGCGGGCGGCCCAGAACCAGTCTTCGGCAAAGGACTCCTGCAGGCAGGCGACCACAGGGCCGGTGACTTCCACATGGGTATCGCGCCACGGCGCCAGCGGCGGCTTGGCTCCAAGGTACTCGTCACCTACGTTGTGCCCGCCGACAAAACCACGCACGCCATCCACAACCACCACTTTGCGATGGTTACGGAAGTTGACCTGGAAACGACTGATCCAGCCGCCACGGGTGGCAAACGCATAAGTTTGCACGCCACCTGCGCGCAAGGTCTCGGCATAAACTTTTGGCAAGGCATGGCTGCCGATGCTGTCATACAGCAGATGAACCGCGACCCCTTGCGCGGCTTTTTCGAGCAGCAGTGCGTGCAGTTTCATGCCCAGCTCATCGTCGTGGATGATAAAAAACTGCACCAGCACCACTTCCTTGGCTGAGCGAATGGCATCGAAAATGGCGTCAAATGTCGCCGTGCCATTGATCAGCAGGCGCACGCTGTTGTTGGCCAGGCATGGCATGCGACCTAGCCTGGGCATTGCCCGCAGCGAGGCGTAGGCTTTTGAGCTGCGTGCGGCCAGTGCTTCTTCGACCCATGGGCGCCAGCTCAGATGGGTGATGGCTTCACGCATTTCCTGGTTGGCATCCCGTCGGGCACGAATGTAATCGTCAAAAGTACTACGGCCAAAGATCAGATACGGGATCAGCGTGAAGTAAGGAATAAAGAACAGCGACATGGCCCAGGCAATCGAGCCCTGCGCAGTCCTGACCGTCAGCACTGCATGCACGGCGGCAATCAGGCCTAAGCTGTGGATTAATAAAATCAGATAACCAAGTACGTGCGGGCCTAGATAATCCATGCGTATCCTTACTCCAAAATGTCTAATGCCAGTACTAACAGACCATGATCTGTTATGAATGTCCTATTTGTTTGCGGGCGCAACACTTGCCCTTTTTTGACGTCTAACGCTGACAATCGCGTAGGAGTTGCTTGATGAATGTTCGTCTGCTTGGGCTGTTCATGGCCTGTGGTTTGTCGATTCCTGTGGCTCAGGCCCAGATGCTGCAACCGGGGCTTTGGGAACTCAGCTCCAGCAATATGCAGGTAGATGGCCAACAGCTGCCTGAACTGCAGGTAATGTTAGGCCAATTACAGAATATGCTGACCCCGGAACAAAAAGCCCAACTGGAAAGCCAGGGGCTGACCATGGCGGGTAAAGGTGTGCGGGTGTGCCTGACGCCCGAGCAAGTGAAGTCAGACAACATTCCGCTGACAGACCCCAAGTCAGGGTGTAATCAGCAGATCACTGAGCGTAGTGGAAATCAGTGGAAGTTTCGCTTTAGTTGTCCAAAAGCCCAGGGCGCAGGTGTGGCAACTTTTGCCAGTGATCGTGAATTCACCACCCAAGTAAATGGCACCTTTAATGCGACCGGGATTCAGCAGAAGGGCAGCATGGATACCCGTGCTGTGTGGTTGGGACAAAACTGTGGAACAGTTAAACCCCGTACCTGATCAGAACTCGTTTTGCAGCGCTTTATAGCCGCGTACCAAATCCACATTGGTGCGCGCTACATCCTCTGAAAATTCCGATGCGCTGACACTTACCGGCGCAAACTGACTCAGATCCGTGTTTGGTCCGATACGGGTGGTGGACGGCACATAGAAGTTGGCCGGCAGGTCGCGGCCATCCACGACGGAGTTATGCCGCACTACGCAGCCGTCACCCAGCTCGCAATTGAACAGCACACTGTTGAAACCGATAAATACTCGATCGCCCACACGGCATGGCCCATGAACAATGGAGCGGTGCGCAATCGAGGTATTTTCGCCGATGGTGACCGCTGCGCCCGACTTTGAGTGAATAACCACGCCGTCCTGAATATTTGAATTGGCGCCGATGCTGATCGGTTGCATGCCGCCGTCCTGGTCGACTTCATCTGCGCGGATCACCGCGTAGGGGCCGACAAATACGTTTTCGCCGATCACCACTTTGCCGCAGATGATGGCTGTTCTGTCGACATAAGCGGACTCGGCGATTTGCGGCAAATCACCTGATGGATTTTTTCGGATCATGGTGTGCTCAGCGCATTGTGCAGCGTGTTGAGGTTGTACTGGAAGAGGCCAATAAAAGTGCTGGCCGAACCTTCACTTGCCAGGGCATCGGAGTACAGCGTGCCACCGATCTGTGCGCCGCTTTCATCCGCAATTTGCTGCAGCAGGCGTGAGTCTTTGATGTTCTCCATAAATACGGCTTTGACCTTGTCGGCCCGTATCTGGCGAATCAGCGAAGCGACTTCAGCGGCCGAAGGTTCGCGTTCAGTGGACAAGCCCTGAGGAGCCATAAAGGCGATGCCATATGCCTGGCCCAAATACCCGAACGCATCATGGGAGGTGACAATACGGCGATTGCCGGCAGGCAGGTTGCCCAGCTTTGCTTTGGCTTCTGCTTGCAGCCGATCCAGTTCTTTCAGATAAGCCGCGCGGTTGCGGTTGAAGTCTGCCGCGTCGGCTGGATCAGCCTTGATCAGCGCTTGGGTAATGTTATTCACATACAGTTTGGCGTTTGCCAGGTTGTGCCAGGCATGAGGGTCGGGGATGGTTTCGCCGTCTTCCTCCATCGTGTGTGCGGCCACGCCGTTACTGGCCGTGACGATAGCACCAGGGGTTTCGGTACTCGTCACCAGGCGGTCTAGCCAAGGCTCGAAGCCCAAGCCATTTTTGATAATGACCTTGGCATTGAGCAACGCCTTGGCATCGTCCGGGGTGGGTTCGTAGGTATGAGCATCTTCATCAGGGCCGACCAAAGCACGGACCTGAATATGCTCTCCGCCGATGGCCCGCGTCATGTCGCCGAGGATACTGAAGCTGGCAACCACAGGTATTTTTGCTGCTTGAGCTGCGCAGCAAAGCGATGAACCCATCGCCAGACACACACTGAATATCACGGGTAGAGCACGCATCGTGTTGCACCTCATTGGGATGACAGCAAAGGTGGTCGGCGCAGCAAGCCGTGTACCGGACCGAAAATGACAGACAATGCATACCCACAACCCGCCACAAGGACGATGGCGGGACCGCTTGGTAGTGAGTAATAAAACGACAGCAGCAGGCCCAACCAGACTGAAGCGCAGCCAATGGCAGCCGAGATCAGGATCAGTACGGGGAGCCGACGGCTCCAGAACCACGAGGCAATGGCGGGCAGCATCATCAACCCAACGACCATTAATGCGCCGATGGCCTGAAAGCCGATCACCAGGTTCAGGACCACCAAGGTCAGAAATAGGCCGTGGGCCAGTGGTCCCAGTCGGCTGACACTGCGCAGAAACAGAGGGTCCAGGGTGTCCAGCAACAATGGGCGGTAGATGGCTGCCATCAGCAGCATGCTGAAGCCGGTTACCCAGAGCATGCCCATCAGTGTCTGGCTGTCGACTGCCAAAGCCGAGCCGAACAGCAGGTGGAGCAGATCCAGGCGTTTACCGGCCATGCCCAGGATCAATATGCCGCTGGCTAATGAGATCGGATAAATCGCTGCGAGACTGGCATCTTCACGCAAGCCGGTGCGCCGGGTGATCCAGGCGGACAGCCCGGCCATGCTCAGACCCGCCCCCAACCCTCCCAAGGTTAAAGCGGGCAAGCTCAAGCCGGCGAACCAAAAGCCCAGTGCGGCACCAGGCAAAATGCCGTGTGCGACTGCATCACCAATCAGGCTCATGCGCCGCAAGATCAAAAACACGCCCAGTGGTGCCGTGCTGCACGCCAGCACCAAACCGCCCAATAAGGCTCGGCGCATAAATACAAATTCCTGGAATGGATGCCATAGCTGGCTAGCGATAACCATCAAGTGACCTGCGACGGGTTGATCAGTTGGATGGTCGGCGCCAATACGTTGCCACTGCTTTTAATCAATAGCGCTTGGGGAATGTGTTTTCGAACGGCTGTGAGGTCATGGCACACAACCACTAAGGTTCGGCCTTCGGTTTGCCATGTCCGGATATGCTGCCAGAGCAATTCTTGCCCCAGTTCGTCGAGAGCCGCATGGGGTTCATCCAGCAGTAATAGCGGGGCATCTGCAAGGCATAAGCGGGCCAGCAGCGAGCGCTGTAATTCGCCCCCCGACAAGGCCATGAGCGGGCGTTGTTCCAGGCCGTCTAAATGCCAGTCGGCCAATACCCTTTTTAACTTGTCGCTTCGTTGTTGGGCTGTTTGCTGTTTGCCCCAGAAACCTGCGGCCACCAACTCTTGCAAACTGATGGGAAATTGCCGGTCCATAAATTGCTGTTGCGGCATAAAGGCCACGTTACCCCGCCGTGGAACATCCAGCAGAACTTTCCCCGACAGCGGTTTTTGCAGCCCGGCAATCACTTTGAGCAAACTGCTTTTGCCACAACCATTGGCGCCAATCACGGCTGTAAGGCTGCCTTTGGCCAGGTTTATATTCATCGCTGGAGTGAGGGGCTGACCAGGAATGCCCCAAGTCAGATCTTGGCAACTGATCATTACGTCTCCCAATTCCAAAAGCTTTCGGCCACGGCGTCATGGCTATGCAAACTTTCTGCGTGAACAATTTTGAGTTTGAACGCCTCCACCCCGGAGGTTTTCTGCAACACCGTGTTGAGGCGTCGGGCTGCGTCTTCACAGAACATCAAGTTTTGACCGTTGGCCAGTGCGAAGGCTTGCTCGTCGGCGCGCTTTACGGCTGTTTGAACGGCAGTTCCTAGTGCGTCTTCGGCGTTGTCGATGATTTTTTCGAGCGGCAACAGCGGGTACTGGTGCCCCAGGCGAACTGATAAATATGCGGCACTGCGCTGGCTGTGTGGTGTGGCCACGATCCCTTTTGAACTACCGAGCCAAGCAAGAACATCTGCGTGTTGCAGTGATGTGTTGGCGAAATCATCGATGAATTGTTGCTGTATTAATTGCCGAGCGAGAGCTGCTGAGCAGGGGCATGTGGAGGAGTAACTCACTAGAATTTTTAGTTCCACGTGGAACATTCCGTTTTTCAAGCTCGCTTCAATGCTCACCGGATAGCTTTTCCAGCCTGCCAATGGGCTTACCAAAGCCGAACGTTTAAGCAGTACATCGCTGTGAATTCGCACGTAGGCCTTGTTGGATAAACCTTCATGGCTGTCGAGAAAACACTGCAGCAGTTGCCTGAGCAGGGCGGGCGTCAGGTTTTCTGTTTCCAGTTGATCCAGCGCCAGGTACAGGCGAGACATGTGAATGCCCCGAGCAGTGGCGTCTACGAGATTGACTCCGGCATCTATTTTCGCGCTGAGGCGTTGGCCGTCAATTAATACGGGGGAAGCAATGCCGCACATGCCTACCCATTCAAGCGCTATTGCTTGCTGGGATGACTGCGCGGCGACATCCGGCAAAGTCAGCGCATTCATAAGGTGAGATCCGTCGCAGAGTATTTCGACATGTTATATTATAACTATTAAGTCGACGATGCTTTTTTTGCTGGGGCAAACACACAGCAATGTTGAGTACGGATGCTCCCTTATCTGCGGTACAGGCCATGCACAGACGTCAATTGCTCAACTGGCTGCTTGCCAGTTCCGTCTTCACATTACCGTTGGGAATTTCCGCCGCTCAAATCCAGCACGCAAGGTTATGGCGCACCGGTAATACCTTGCGTCTGGTTCTGGATCTAAGCGGGCCGGTACAGTACAAAACCTTTTCTTTGACGGCTCCCGAACGGTTGATTATTGATGTGAGTGGTGCCAGCCTGAAGGGTGATTTCAGTGAGTTGGTGCTGGCCAATACAGGTCTGCGTTCGATTCGCTCCGGCCATTTTGGGCAGGGCGATACGCGCATCGTGCTGGACCTGGATAAGCCGGTGCAGCTCAGCAGTTTTTTGCTGTCACCCAAGGACGGGCAAGGCCACAGGCTGGTGCTTGATTTGACCTCAAGCGCGGAGCCCCAACTGAGCGCCTCAGCGGCAACGCCCAGCCAGGCACACCCCAAACGCGACATTATGGTGGTGATTGACCCCGGCCACGGGGGCAAGGATCCGGGGGCGACCAGTGCCAAAGGCCATTGCGAGAAGGATGTTGTTTTGTCGATCGCCCAGCTGCTGGCCAAGCGGCTCAAGCGTGAAAAAGGCTTTGATGCACGGCTGGTGCGCAATGATGATTTCTTTGTACCCCTGCGCAAGCGGGTGGAAGTCGCCCACAAGCACAATGCAGACCTGTTTATTTCGGTGCATGCAGACGCCGCGCCGCGTCTTGCGGCGTCTGGAGCGTCGGTGTACGCGCTCTCGGAGGGTGGGGCTACATCAGCCACAGCGCGGTATATGGCGCAGCGTGAAAATGGCGTGGATCTGCTCGGTGCCACCCGCCTTTTGAACCTCAAAGACAAAGATCCGATGCTCGCAGGTGTGATCCTCGATATGTCCATGAATGCCACCATCGCGGCCAGTTTGCAGTTGGGCAATACCATTCTGGGCAGCCTTTCGGGCATCACCTCACTGCATCAAAAACGCGTGGAACAGGCAGGTTTTGCCGTGCTCAAGTCGCCGGATATTCCATCGATTCTGGTAGAAACGGGCTTTATGTCCAACCCCCGGGACAGCGAGCGCTTGATCACAGCGCGTCATCAACAGGCGGTAGCCGACGGTTTATTTAACGGATTAATCGCTTATTTTCAGAAAAATCCGCCCGCCAACAGCCATATGGCGTGGGTTAACGAACAGAAAAACAGTACGTTCGTCACTTCAGGGTTGTCTTAAATGCATTGTTATAATGTATCATTTGTAGGTCCGATATCGGATTGACTGCCAAGCGGGCGTTTTGACCTGCAGCCCTGATGAGGAAATATCCAGATGTCGAATCGTCTTCCTGTAACTGTTCTCTCAGGCTTTTTAGGTGCAGGTAAAAGCACGCTGCTCAATTATATTTTGCGCAACCGCGACAACTTGCGCGTGGCCGTGATCGTTAACGATATGAGCGAAATAAATATTGATGGCGGTGAAGTACAGCGCGATGTGACCTTGAACCGCGCTGAAGAAAAACTGGTCGAAATGAGCAACGGCTGCATCTGTTGCACCCTGCGTGAAGATTTGCTTGAAGAGGTCAGCGCACTGGCCAGGGAGGGTCGATTTGATTATTTATTGATCGAATCGACCGGTATTTCAGAACCGCTGCCTGTGGCAGAAACTTTTACGTTTCGCGATGAATCAGGACAAAGCCTGGCCGATATTGCCCGCCTGGATACGATGGTTACGGTGGTCGACGGGCTTAATTTTCTTCAGGACTATCAAGCCGCAGAGAGCCTGGATTCACGGGGTGAAACCCTTGGAGAATCCGACGAACGGTCAATTACTGATTTATTGATCGAACAAGTTGAGTTCGCGGACGTCATTTTAATCAGCAAAATTGACCTTATTAGTTCCGACGAACGGCAAGAATTGATTGCTATCTTGCAACGTTTGAACGCTCAGGCCGAAATAATTCCGATGGTCATGGGGGAAGTTGCGCTGCACAAGATTCTGGATACCGGACGGTTTGATTTTGACCGTGCAGCGCAGGCACCGGGCTGGTTGCAAGAGTTACGCGGTGAGCATGTACCCGAAACCGAAGAATATGGCATCGCTTCCAGTGCCTATCGCGCGCGCCGACCGTTTCATCCCGAGCGTTTTTTCAATTTTATCGAACGCCCCTGGACCAACGGCAAGCTGCTGCGCTCCAAAGGTTTTTTCTGGCTGGCCAGTAAATTTCAGGAAGCGGGCAGTTGGTCTCAGGCAGGGGGTCTGATGCGCTATGGATTTGCCGGTCGCTGGTGGCGTTTCGTGCCCCGCGACCAATGGCCGCAGGATCCGCAAGCCAAGGCAGAAATATTGCAAAAATGGCTGCCGGATACGGGAGATTGCCGCCAGGAATTGGTGTTTATCGGTCAGCACATCGACTTCGCCCGGCTGACGGCTGAACTCGATGCCTGTTTGCTCAACGATGCTGAAATGGCCTTGGGCGAAGCGAGCTGGAAATTGCTGAGCGATCCCTTTGGCGACTGGTATGAAGAGGTGGCTGCATGAAGAATGCATTTGCCTTTACCGCTCAGCCGTTGATCGATCAGGTTCGTGGGCAGACGCCTGAAATCATGACGCGAATTCTTGATGAAGACGTCAACCTGGCTATATGGCAGCGTCAGTTACCTGTGCATATCGTCGATTTCGGGGCTTTATTGCTTTCGCTGGACGAGCCATTGGCTGACGCCATCGTGATAGATATGCCCAACGAAAAGGCTCAGCCCGACCTGACTGGCCTGGCCGCCAGGTTTAATGATCTGGAAGGCTATGCAGGCTTTATTGCAGACGTTTCCTGGCTGGTGAGTGCCTACGCGTGCCTGTTGGGCGCAAAACGCATTGGGCTGCGTCTCAGGGCCCTGGATAAAGCCATGTGCCCCCGGTTTCATGTAGACCATGTACCTGTACGTCTTATTACCACTTATGCAGGGATTGGTAGCCAGTGGCTGCAGGAAGGCGTAATGGAGCGTCGTCAGCTAGGCCAGGTGCAGGCCGAGCCCGCCCGGGCAGAGTTGATTCAGCAAATAAACGCCGGTGAAGTTGCCTTGCTCAAGGGGGAGAAGTGGCAGGGTAACGAGGGAGCGGGGTTGATCCATCGTTCGCCGGCACTGGCACCGGGCGAGCGCAGGCTGATTTTGACCCTCGATTGGCTGGCCTGAGGCATATTGCTTGCTTCAATCCGTACAGAAGCTGGCCTCATGTTGCAAAACATACCTACCCACGTGATTGCCGGGCCGCTCGGTGCCGGCAAAACCAGTCTGATTCAGCACCTGATGACACACAAACCCGCTCACGAACGCTGGGCGGTACTGGTCAACGAGTTTGGTCAAATAGGTCTGGATGCGGCCCTGATGAGTCAAGGGGACGACGCAATTGCCATTGCCGAGGTGGCTGGCGGTTGTGTGTGTTGCGTCAATGGCGCGCCTTTTCAGATTGGTTTGAGCCGTCTATTACGCAAGTCCAGGCCCGATCGCCTGTTTATCGAGCCTTCCGGTTTGGGCCATCCCGCGCAGATTTTAAAGCAGCTCGGCGAAGCGCCCTGGCTCGGAGTTCTGGCGCTGCAGCCGTGTGTCATGGTGCTCGATGCGCAGGCTCTGGCCCAAGGCAAACCCTTGCCTGAAACCCAGCAAGAGGCCCTGAAAAGTGCCGGTTTACTGGTCATGAATAAATCTAATAGTGTCCCAAATGAGCAACGTGAGCAGATTGCATGCAGCCTGCCAAAGTGCCCTGTTTTATGGGTCGAACATGGACGAATCCCTTTAAATACGCTGCCTGTAGCCCACATGAATATCGCTCATGCTGTGGATAACTCATTGATTTATAAGGATTTTAATCAGATAGGCAGTGTGTTTTACGACCCGCGAACGCCGATTGTGATGACTCAACATCAGCCCGAAGGGTGGAGCGTGGGGTGGCGTTGGCATGCCTCCCGGCAATTTGACCTGGGCCTGCTACAGCAGTGGCTGGAGAGTCTCGACTGGCGACGTGCGAAGCTGGTTATTCATGGTGCTGCGGGCTGGTTTTCGAGCAATTCTGTGGATAACTCGATCGCGCCGTGGAAATCGAGTGAGTGGCGCAAGGATTCGCGGCTGGAACTGATCTTTGATCAGCCGCAAGACCTGGATTTGCTTCGCTCCGGGCTGGAAAACTGTCTGCTCAAGGAGGTTTTTTAGGTGGAAGGCGTGCGGGGCGAGCCGTAAAGCCCAAGGTTTTAACGGTTTCTGTGCTGGTAAAATTGTCCTACAACTTGAAGTGTGTGCGCGGTTTTTCACGGCCAGGAATCTGGAGAAGTGTCTAGCTCAAGGGTTTTAGCCCGTTTTGCCGGGAAGTTATCCACAGGCGCCTGGCACGCAGGCGCTGTCAGGGGGGGCTTAGTGGCGAGTCTTACTGTGTTCCTGGCGCCATTGGCTAAGTTCGATCACCTGAGCACTGGGAATGACGCTTGGCTCGGCTTCGCTCTGGAACGGGTAGGGCGGCAGCTCGATTTTTGCGCTGTGGGCGCCGAACTGGGTGATGGTTCCGGTATGACGCTGGTCGCCCGTCACCGTGAATTCAAAGTTATACACGCGGGCCAGGCGCTTGTTGCCATTGGCATCAGGGATCAAGCCGATTTTTTTCAGCGCTACGTTTTCATCCAGCAACTCGATATCGAGGTTTTTGCAGTGCTGCTTGACCCGCTCAAGCGCCCGCTCGCGCAAACCGTGGTTGTGCCACAGCCAAGCGGCGCCAGCTGCCAGCAGCATCAGTACGAACATATTTCCCAGGGTCAGCATTACATGCGCTCCAACAGATTGTGCTCAGCTTAACTGCGTCTTCAACCTGTCGTACAGGCCGCGTTTGGTCGCATACTGCGTGGCTTGAATCCACCCGTAGTCTGGAATCCGGCATGAAACGTACACCTCATTTACTCGCCATCCAATCCCACGTGGTTTTCGGCCATGCCGGCAACAGCGCAGCGGTTTTTCCCATGCAGCGCGTCGGGGTGAATGTCTGGCCTCTGAACACGGTGCAGTTCTCCAACCACACTCAGTATGGCCAGTGGACGGGGGAAGTGTTGGCTCCCGAGCAAATTCCTTCGCTGGTCGACGGAATCGCCGCCATTGGCGAGCTGGGTAATTGTGATGCGGTCTTGTCCGGTTACCTGGGCAGTGCGGCTCAGGGACGGGCCATTTTGAGCGGGGTGGCGCGCATCAAGGCGGTTAATCCCCATGCGCTGTACCTGTGCGATCCGGTGATGGGGCACCCTGAGAAAGGTTGCATCGTGCCCCAGGAGGTCAGTGACTTCCTGCTTGAAGAAGCCGCCGCGATGGCCGATTTTTTGTGCCCCAATCAGCTGGAACTGGACAGTTTTTGCGGCCGTCAGCCGCAATCGTTGCTTGACTGCCTGGCCATGGCCCGCAGCTTGCTGGTCCGCGGTCCGAAAGCGGTACTGGTGAAGCATTTGTCGTATCCGGGCAAACCGGTTGAAAGTTTCGAGATGCTGCTGGTCACGGCAGAGGGCAACTGGCATTTACGCCGCCCGTTGCTGGCCTTCCCGCGCCAGCCTGTGGGCGTGGGTGATCTGACGTCAGGGCTGTTTTTGGCGAGAGTACTGCTGGGGGACAGCCTGGTGGCTGCGTTTGAATTCACCGCGGCGGCGGTACATGAGGTGCTGCTGGAAACCCAGGCCTGCACCAGCTATGAATTGCAGCTGGTACGGGCCCAGGACCGTATTGCTCATCCGCGTGTGCGGTTTGAGGCAGTACCGATCAGTTTGTAAGCAAACTGAACAAAACCTGTGGGAGCGGGCTTGCTCGCGATTCAGGCAACTTGGTTTATCTGTAAGACCGAGTTGATGCAATCGCGAGCAAGCCCGCTCCCACAAATTGCTTACACCGTTTCGTCTTTTAGCTCGCGGTAACGCTGTTCCAGCTCCTGGCGGATCTGGCGACGTTGTTTGCCCTGAATAAAGCGGCGCTTGTCTTCGCTGTTCACTGGCTGCAACGGCGGAACAGCGGCCGGTTTACGGTCGTCGTCCACGGCTACCATGGTGAAGAAGCAGCTGTTGGTGTGACGCACCGAGCGCTCACGGATATTTTCAGTGACAACCTTGATCCCGACTTCCATCGAGGTATTGCCGGTGTAGTTGACCGAGGCGAGGAAGGTCACCAACTCACCGACATGAATCGGTTCGCGAAAAATAACCTGGTCCACCGACAAGGTGACTACATACCGCCCCGCATAGCGGCTGGCGCAGGCATAGGCGACTTCATCGAGGTATTTGAGCAGGGTTCCGCCGTGAACATTGCCAGAAAAATTGGCCATGTCCGGGGTCATCAAGACCGTCATCGACAGTTGGGCGTTTCCGGGTTCCATAGCAGCAGGCTCGTGGTTGTGTTGCAGCAGTGAAATGGGTATCTCTGTGGATACTTGTCGATTTTTGAAACAGTTATTAACGGGACGTTGCCGTTTTGGCTGCCGTCACGCTTATCTCTATCTGTTTCCATATATTGCACCGCCTTTCTGTCGCAAGTCGCGGTGTTAACCTGCAAAAGTCCGTTAGTCGGATATTTCCTATATTTAAAACAGTCGATAAGCACAGCCTGACAGGCTGTGTCTGTCGTCATGTTGCCTGGTGAACATCAAACAAGGAGTGCCACGCCATGCATGCCATCAGTTTTATTCAGGATCTGGCAGTCATCATGCTGGTTGCGGGTGTGGTGACGATTCTTTTCCACAGGTTCAAACAGCCGGTGGTGCTGGGTTATATCGTTGCCGGTTTTATTATTGGCCCGCACACCCCGCCGTTTGGCCTGATTCACGATGAAGAAACGATCAAGACCCTGGCTGAACTGGGGGTGATCTTTTTAATGTTCTGTCTGGGGCTGGAGTTCAGCCTGCGCAAGTTGTTCAAGGTCGGGGCCACCGCTTTTATCGCAGCGTTTATGGAAATTACGCTGATGATCTGGATTGGCTACGAAATTGGCCGATGGTTCGACTGGAACACCATGGATTCGCTGTTTTTGGGCGCCATTTTGGCCATTTCGTCTACCACCATCATCGTCAAGGCCCTCAACGACCTGAAGATGAAAAACGAGCGCTTCGCCCAGCTGATTTTTGGTGTACTGATCGTTGAAGATATTTTAGGTATCGGAATCATTGCGCTGCTGTCGAGCATTGCCGTCAGTGGCAGCGTCAGCCCCGAAGAAGTTTTTTCGACGGTCGGCAAGTTGTCATTGTTTATGATCGTGGCGTTGGTTATCGGCATTTTGCTGGTGCCGCGGGTACTGGCCTATGTGGCTAGATTCGAAAGCAATGAAATGCTGCTGATCACCGTGCTGGGGCTGTGCTTTGGTTTTTGCCTGCTGGTGGTCAAGCTGGAATACAGCATGGTGCTCGGGGCGTTCTTGATCGGTGCAATCATGGCCGAATCACGTCAGTTGCTGAAAATCGAGCGCCTGATTGAACCGGTACGTGATTTATTCAGCGCGATTTTCTTTGTCGCCATCGGGCTGATGCTCGACCCGGCCATCCTGTTGGAATATGCATTGCCAATTGTGGTGATCACCATCGCCGTGGTGCTGGGCAAGATGCTGTCCTGCGGGCTGGGGGCGTTTATCGCAGGTAATGATGGACGTACCTCGCTGCGGGTCGGGATGGGGCTTTCGCAGATTGGAGAGTTTTCTTTCATTATCGCGGCGCTGGGTATGACATTGCAGGTCACCAGCAGCTTCCTGTACCCCGTAGCGGTGGCCGTCTCCGTATTGACCACCCTGATGACCCCTTACCTGATTCGCGCCGCAGACCCGCTCTCGCTCAAGCTGGCACAGGTGGTGCCTGATCGTTTGTCACGGGTGTTGGGGTTATATGGCGAATGGCTGCGTAGTATTCAGCCACAGGGCGAGGGAGCGTTGCTAGCGGCCATGATCCGCAAAATCTTGCTGCAAGTTGGGGTCAATCTGGCCCTGGTGATCGCTATTTTCTTTGCCGGCGGTTATTTCGCACCGCGCATTGGCCGTTACTTGCAGGGCTGGATTCTGGAGCCGAGCTGGCAAAAAGGGATGATCTGGGGGGCTGCCTTGCTGCTGTCGTTGCCGTTTTTGATCGCGGCGTATCGCAAGCTCAAGGCGCTCTCGATGTTGCTGGCCGAGATGGGGGTCAAGCCAGAAATGGCCGGGCGCCATACGCAGCGCGTGCGCCGGGTAATCTCGGAAGTCATCCCGATTCTGTCGTTGCTGGTGATTTTTCTGCTGCTGTCGGCCCTGTCGGCGAGCATCCTGCCCACTAACGAGTTGCTGATGGTGATTGCAGTGGTGGCGGCGGGAGTTGCGGCGCTGTTGTGGCGCTGGTTTATCCGGATTCATACGCGCATGCAGGTTGCACTGCTGGAGACGCTGGATAACCACAAGGAGGGCGGGCACTGACAGCCCGCTGATCAATGGCGGAAAGCGGGCTTACCCAGGGTTTGATGACGTTTCGTTGTGGCTCACAACGAAACGTCAACAGACCCAAGAGGTATCAGCTTTCCAGCCAGACGTCGCGCGCCCAGTGCCAGACCGATTCCCAGGTTTCTTCGGTGACGAGTTCTTCTTCGCCGGACCACAGCACTACGGTGCCGTCTTCTTCCACGCAGTAGTAGTCGTCGCCGTCCTGGCAAATAGGGATCAGGCTGCGATCAACGCCAGCATCCCAGGCATTTGCCGCCACTTCCGGCAGGTAGGTGTGTGATTGTGGGTCGGTCACCGTGACCGGCTCCAGGCTGCCATACACCACGTCACTGACGGTCAGCAGAAATTCTCTGAAGACAAATGGAATATCGATGAACAGCTGTTCTTCGATTTCCACCAACTGGTCTTCTTCAGGCAGTTCCAGGGGAACCGGTACAGGCTCGTTTTTTTCGCGTAGCTCTTCAATAATCTCTTCCACGACCTCATCCTCATGCTCTATGGCGCGGTTTATATGACGCGCTTTATACAGTAGCTCGTTATAAGTGCAATCGTGAAATGCAAAGCCCCGGACAAGTCCGGGGCTTTGGTAAACGCATGTGTAACTCGCAGGATCAGCCGTTCTGGCGAATACCTGCCACCAGCCAAGGCTGGTTGTCACCTTGCTGACGTTCCATGTTCCAGCTTTCGCTGAAGGCTTCGCCTTGGTCAAAGCGCGAGTTTTTCGACACGCCGCTGAAGGTCAGGGTTGCAATGGTTTTGTCTGCACGATCGTCCAGGCCGTCCAGTTGCACGGTCAGGTTGTCGATGTAGGTGGACTGGAAGCCATCACCCAGCTCAGCGCGTTCACGCTTGAGGAAATCGAGCATCTGCGGGGTTACGAATTCGGCAATTTTGTCCATTTCGTTGGCATCCCAGTGCTGTTGCAGGGACTGGAAATGGTTGCGCGCAGCTTCCAGGAAGTTTTGCTCGTTGAACCAGGACGGCGCATTGATCACCGGGCGGGCCGCAGGGGCAGCCGAACCACCGAAGATCGAAGCAGCAGGCTTGGCGTCGAACGCTTCGCGTTGCATAGGGGCGTGGCCGGCAGGGGCCATCATGTCAGCTTGTTTGCGACGACGGGCCGCGATAAAGCGGAAGATCAGGAAGGCGATAACCGCCATGATCAGGATGTCGAAGAACTGCATGCCCTGGAAGCCGCCGCCCATGAACATGGACGCCAGCAGACCACCGGCAGCGAGGCCAGCCAGAGGGCCCAGCCAGCGCGAAGCACCGCCAGCCTTGGCTGCGGCGCCTGCAGCACCGGCCGCAGCAGGGGCTGCAGCTGGAGCCGCTTGACGCGTTTGGTGGCTAGGCGCTGCGCCCGCGCTTTTGCCGCCGCCGAAGCGCTTGGCGTTCGCGTCGATGCTCATCGTCAAGCCGATGCACAACGCCATGGCGATGCTAAGAAAACGTTTCATAAGGGGTTCCCATTTGTGGATATCACGCGCGCCATGTTGCACAGGTGAGCTGTGACTGGCTAGCGGTGAAGTGTTTCGGGCTTTTGCTTATTTATTTGTAGGACTTGGATTTATTTTGCATAGGAGAGCATGTGGGAGCGAGCCTGCTCGCGAAAGCAGTACATCAGCCAACAATAATATTCACTGATGTGCTCTCTTCGCGAGCAAGCTCGCTCCCACAGGGATTTGTCTTACCTTATTCCCGCAAAGCTGTCGGATTGCTGTCAGACCGCCTCAAGTTTGGCGTAGCCCATCATCAGCCATTTGCTGCCTTCGCTGAAGTTGACCTGTACCCGTGCCTGGGCACCTGCACCCTCGAAATTGAGGATGACGCCTTCGCCGAAGACCGCATGCTTGACCATCTGGCCGAGCTTGAATTCGGTTTCGGGAATCTCCGAACCACCAAACAGGGTGCTGGCGCTCTGCTTTTGACCGCCGCCGAAAGGACGACTGACACTGTTGGACAGTCGAACCTCTTGAATCAGGCCCTTTGGCACTTCGCGTACGAAACGCGAAACCTTGTTATAGGTCTCACTGCCGTACAGGCGTCGGGTTTCTGCGTAGGTCATCACCAGGTTTTGCATGGCGCGGGTAATGCCTACGTAGGCCAGGCGTCGTTCCTCTTCGAGGCGACCGGGCTCTTCCAGGCTCATTTTGTGCGGGAACAGGCCTTCTTCCATGCCCACCAGGAACACGTACGGGAACTCCAGGCCTTTGGCGCTGTGCAGCGTCATCAGCTGGATGCCGTCTTCATGTTCTTCGGCCTGGGTATCGCCAGCCTCCAGTGAGGCATGCCCGAGGAAGGCGGCCAATGGCGACAGCTCTTCGTCTTCGTCATTGTTCTCAAAGTTGCGTGCTGCGCTGACCAGCTCCTCAAGGTTTTCTACCCGGGCCTGGCCTTTTTCGCCTTTTTCCGCCTGATGGTAGGCAATCAGCCCGCTCTGTTCGATCACGGTTTGAGTCATCAGATGCAGAGGCATCTCCATGACTTTTGCCGCGAGGTTTTCGATCAGTTCCATAAAGCCGGCAATGGCACCTGAAGCACGGCCGGGCAGGGCTTTATTGGCGATCAGCTGGCGCATCGCCTCCCACATTGACACGTCGCTGTGACGTGCGTGTTCACGAATGGCTTCGACGGTTTTTTCGCCAATGCCGCGGGCAGGTACGTTAATCACCCGCTCCAGCGCTGCATCATTGCCGCGACCTTCGAGCAGGCGCATATAGGCCATGGCATTTTTGATTTCCGCGCGTTCGAAGAAGCGCTGGCCACCATAGATGCGGTAAGGGATACGCTCGCGCAGCAAGGCCTCTTCAAGCACCCGCGATTGGGCGTTGGAGCGGTACAAAATGGCGATATCGCTATGGGCGATGCCGGTTTTCAGAGCGCTTTCGATGGTTTCGACCACGTAGCGCGCTTCGTCGTGTTCGTTGAACGCGGCATACAGATTGATGGCTTCGCCTTCGCCGCCGTCAGTCCACAGCTCTTTACCCATGCGCCCGGTGTTGTTGGCGATCAGGGCGTTGGCCGCTTTGAGGATGCCGGCCGTGGAGCGATAGTTTTGCTCCAGACGAATGGTCTCGGCATCCGGGAAGTCAGTTGAGTACTGATAGATGTTTTCGATTTTCGCGCCGCGCCAGCCGTAGATCGACTGGTCGTCATCACCGACTACCATCAGGCTGTCGCCGCCCTGGGCCAGCAACCGCAGCCAGGCATATTGAACGGCGTTGGTGTCCTGGAATTCGTCTACCAGGATGTGCCGGAAGCGTTTCTGGTAGTGCGCCAGCAAGCCCGGGTTGTCGCGCCACAGGTCAAGGGCACGCAGCAGCAGTTCGGAAAAATCGATCACACCTGCGCGCTGGCACGCGACCTCATAGGCCTCGTAAATATTGCGCATGGTGGCCAGGAACAAGTCGCCGCTGGCCTGGATATGTTTGGGGCGCAGACCTTCGTCTTTCTGGCCGTTGATAAACCACTGTGCCTGACGCACCGGCCAGCGCTGTTCATCCAGCCCCAGCTCACGGATCACACGCTTGACCAAGCGTTGCTGGTCATCGCTGTCCAGGATCTGGAACGTCTGGCTCAGGCCGGCTTCTTGCCAGTGAGCCCGCAGCAGGCGGTGAGCCAGGCCGTGGAAGGTGCCGACCCACATGCCTGCCGGGTTGATACCCATCAACTGCTCGATGCGGTGGCGCATCTCGGCAGCGGCTTTGTTGGTGAACGTCACCGACAGCACAGAGTGTGGGGACGCGTTTTCGACCTGGATCAGCCAGGCGATACGGTGCACCAGCACACGGGTTTTGCCGGAACCAGCGCCGGCCAGGACCAACTGACGCCCGACACTGGCCGTGACGGCCTGACGTTGGGCATCGTTGAGAGAATTTAACAAGAGAGAGAGATCATCGCGCATCGGGGCATTTTAGGGGCTGTTGGTGTTTCATTGCTAGCTGCGTGGCAGCCTTGGGCCGAGTGGTCAAAAAGCCGGAAAGTAAAAATGCCTGGCTGATTTGATCCATTTAATAGCGCCTGTGCGTTTGGTCACGGGCATTGCTTGTGTATGCTCGGGCGACTTTTTGGCTCATCTACTGATAAGAATTTCGCCGATGGTTCAGAATTTAAATTCGCCGGGTATTTTTTTCGGCATAGGCATCGGCTTTTTCCTGCTGGCGGGCGGTCTGGGGTGGCAGGTCAAGCGGATCAAGCAACGACGCATGGCGCGCCGTTTGCGTCATCAAGGTTTGCGTGAGGATTTGCTGCAAGCCAATGTCCGTAGCGAGCAACTCAATACCGAGCTTGCTTATGAGGTCGAACAACGCCGTTTGAGCGAAGCGCGGGCGCGTCACCTGAGCCGTTTTGATGAGCTGACCGGGCTGGCCAACCGCCTGCTGTTCAAGGCGCGCCTGGAGGAGGCCAGTCAGCGTGTCCGTCAGGGCTCGTGCAACCTGACGTTGCTGCACATCAATCTCGATCGCTTCAAATTGCTCAATGACAATTTAGGGCATGAGCTGGCGGATCATGTGCTGCAAAAAATAGCCGAACGCATCACCAAGGCTTTGCCTGAGGCTGACACCATTGCGCGTCTGTCGGGTGATGAGTTCGCGGTGCTGTTTGATGCCTATAACAGCTTGACCAGCCTGGCGCGGGTTGCGACCCGGCTGCTGGACAAGCTCGGTCGGCCGCTGCTGGTGGATGGCCATGAGCTGGTCGTCAGTGTGTCGATGGGCATCAGCATGTTGCCCGACAGCGCGCGCGACATTGCCAGCCTGGTCCATCAGGCCAACAAGGCCATGCAGCAGGCCAAGCACCTGGGCGGCGGCAGGTTTCAGTTCTACAGTGACAGCCTGCACGACAGCACCCTTGAACGGCTGCAGCTGGAAAACCAACTGCGCAAAGCCATTAGCGAACGCCAGCTCAACGTGTTCTATCAACCCAAGCTGTGCCTGGCCACAGGGCGTCTGCACGCCGCCGAAGCGTTGGTGCGCTGGGATCACCCGCAACTGGGCAATGTGCCGCCAGGCAACTTTATTGTTCTTGCCGAAGAGACCGGCCTGATCAGCGCCATCGGTGAATTTGTGCTGCGCGAAGCCTGCCGGCAAGCCTGTGAGTGGCAGCAGGCAGGGCTGGCGCCAATCCGGGTGTCGGTGAATTTGTCAGGGCATCAGTTGCGCCAGGGCAAGCTCGTCAGCCTGGTGCGCCAGGTGCTTGAAGAAACCGGGCTGGCGCCGCACTACCTGGAACTGGAACTGACAGAAAGCCAGATGCTCGACAATGTTGAATACGTCATCGCAACCTTCCAGCAATTGCATGAGCTGGGGGTAAAGCTGGCGATCGATGATTTTGGCACCGGCTATTCATCGCTCAGTTACCTCAAGCGATTTGCGGTGGATTACGTGAAAATCGATAAAACATTTATTCACGGCGTGGGCCGTTGCAGTGAAGACGAGGCCATCACCCTGGCAATCATCGCCATGGCCCACAGCCTGGACCTGAAAGTGGTGGCAGAAGGCGTCGAAAACGATGCGCAGTTGGCCTTTCTCAAGGCTCGCCAGTGTGACGAAGTGCAGGGCTACTTGATCAGTCGTCCGATAAACGCAGTGCAATTCAGCGATTTACTGCGTAAGGGTGTAGTGGTCTTGTAGTGCCGAAAAGAGCTACATGGCCCTCAAGCGGCTTGAATCAAGGGAGATAACTGGTTAGTTGATGGCGTATTGGCTGGGCAGAAAACGAATTCTTGTAGTATAACTACAAGATTGCTACATCCCCGGCGCCTGCCGCTTACAGACCGAGTCCTGCCCTTTGAACCTGCTGCAACATATTGCCCAGTCACGCCACCTGTTACGTAAATCGGAACTCAAGGTCGCCGATCACGTGCTGCTTGATCCTGCGGCTGTAATGCACAGTTCCATGGCCGACCTTGCCCACAGTGTCGGTATCAGCGAGCCGACCATCGTGCGTTTTTGCCGGGCGATAGGGTGTTCCGGGTTTCAGGACCTGAAACTCAAGCTGGCGCAAAGTCTGGCGGCAGGGGCCAGTTTTGGTCAGTTCGCGATCCATGAAGATGATTCGGTCGCGGATTACAGTCTGAAAATTTTCGACACCACGCTGCACACCTTGATGGACGTGCGCGAGAAGCTCGACCCGGTAGCACTGCAGCGTGCCGTGACAGCCATGTCGCAAGCGCAGCGTGTCGAGTTTTACGGTTTTGGTGCCTCGGGCGCGGTTGCGGCGGATGCCCAGCACAAGTTTTTCCGTCTGTTGCTGACCGCTGCGGCCTATTCCGACCCGCATATGCAAGCGATGTCAGCCGTGACCTTGAAGCCTACCGATGTGGCGATCTGCATTTCCCAGTCGGGTCGTTCCAAAGATTTGCTGATCACCGCCAACCTGGTGCGTGAAAGCGGCGCGACCTTGATCACCTTGTGCCCGAGCCAGACGCCGTTGGCAGAACTGGCGACCGTCAATCTGGCGATCGATGTGCATGAAGACACTGAAATCTACACCCCGCTGACCTCGCGTATTGCCCACCTGGTGGTCATTGACGTGTTGGCGATGGGCGTTGCGATGGCCCGTGGCCCGAGCCTGGTCAACCACCTCAAGAGCGTCAAGCGCAGCCTGCGCAGTTTGCGTCTGTCGCCTAAATCGCTGAAAAGCCACGAAGATTAAAAGCGCACAACATCTTCTGTGGGAGCGGGCTTGCTTGCGATAGGGAATGCCGCCGTGTGACAGACACACCGCAGCGCCTGAATCGCGAGCAAGCCCGCTCCCACGCAGAGCTCACATTCAGCGTTCATCCCCCTGTCATCCCACTTTCGCCAATCCGTCACAAACAAAGTCCATCGTAAAGCTCCCGTACACGCCTTGGGAGACTCGAAATGGCTCAGCCTTACGAAGAACGCAATAGCGCCGTCAAAACCCGCCGCCAGCAAGAAGACCAGCGCCGCATGGCCTTCCGTCGCGCGATTGAAGACCATACGAGCCAGCGCCAACTGCGCCTGGAAACCTCTGATTACCCTGACCTGGGTTCGATCAACTACTGGCAGGCGCCGGCAGATGCCCGTCGAAGCGTTCAACCAGTGCGCTGATTTGCAGGCGCTCACTGCGAATAAACCCCAGAAATGCATGCGCCACCGGTGACAGTCGCTTGGCCTTGGCCTGCACCACGCACCAGCTGCGATACAGTGGCAGTTCTTCGACCGGCAGCTCGCGCAGAAGGCCGGTCGCCAGTTCCAGGCTGACGGCGTGGCGGGTCAATAACGCCACTCCCAACCCGGCTACCGCACATTCGCGTTGCGACTCGTTGGATGACACTTCCAGTGTCTGATTGAAGTGAACGCGCTTTTCCTTGAAATACTCTTCACACGCCATGCGCGTGCCCGAACCCTGCTCGCGCATCAGCAAGGTATAAGGCTCCAGATCCTGCAAATGCAGCGGGCCCCGGTTGCACAGCGGATGATCAGCGGGAGCCACTGCCACAATCGGGTTGTTCAGGAATGGCAAGAATTCCAGCCCCATGTCCTGCGGCACCATCGACATGATCACCAGATCGTCGCGATTATCCGAAAGCCGACGAACGGCCTGCGCCCGGTTGACCACCGTCAGTTGCAAATTGACTTCCGGATGCTGGCGCTTGAAGGCAGCAAACAGATGCGGCACAAAATATTTTGCGCTCGACTCTACTGCCAGTTTCAGCTGTCCCTGCAATGACCCAAGCATGTCGGAAAGCTGCATGTCGAGGTTTTCCAGGCGGCCGAAAATATCCCGGCTGGCCAACTGAAGCGCTTCAGCGGCTTCGGTCATATACAGTTTTTTGCCAACGTACTCGAACAATGGTTGGCCAATCAGCTCTTCAAGCTGACGAATTTGTAGACTTACGGCGGGTTGTGTCAGCGACATTTCTTCTGCTGCGCGGCTGTAAGAGCGCAGATCACAGACTTCATTGAATACCTGTAATTGGCGAAAAGTGATACGCATCAATGACTTACGCATTTTTATAAAATTATCCGAAGCGGCAAGTGCTCTGACTATAAGTTGTTACTTATGCATGACCCAAGAATTATTGATTTTTGTTTATCGCTGCGTGGGTCTAGTGTGACGACACAACGGTTCAGACACATTTGGACACGTGCCGACCTGGTCTAGCAGGTCGTTTGTTCCATGGGCTTTAGGGAAAATCCAAGTGATAAAAAAGATCCTGATCGCCAACCGCGGAGAAATCGCTGTCCGCATCGTGCGTGCCTGCGCCGAGATGGGGATTCGCTCTGTAGCGGTCTATTCCGAAGCTGATCGGCATGCCTTGCACGTCAAGCGCGCCGACGAAGCACACAATATTGGCGAAGACCCGCTGGCCGGTTATCTGAACCCGCGCAAGCTGGTTAACCTGGCGGTTGAAACCGGTTGTGATGCCTTGCATCCCGGTTACGGTTTTCTGTCAGAAAATGCTGAATTGGCTGATATCTGCGCCGAGCGCGGGATCAAGTTCATCGGTCCGGCGGCCGAAGTCATTCGCCGCATGGGCGACAAGACTGAAGCGCGCCGCAGCATGATCAAAGCCGGTGTTCCGGTTACGCCGGGTACTGAAGGCAACGTTGCCGACATCCACGAAGCCTTGATTGAGGGCGAGCGCATTGGTTACCCGGTGATGCTCAAGGCCACATCGGGCGGCGGCGGTCGCGGCATTCGTCGTTGCAACAGCCGTGAAGAGCTGGAACAGGCATTCCCGCGGGTGATCTCTGAAGCCACCAAGGCTTTTGGTTCGGCCGAAGTGTTTCTGGAAAAATGCATCGTCAACCCCAAGCACATCGAAGCGCAGATCCTCGGTGACAGCTTTGGCAATGTGGTGCACCTGTTTGAGCGCGACTGCTCGATCCAGCGTCGCAACCAGAAGCTGATCGAAATCGCCCCAAGCCCTCAGCTGACCCCTGAACAGCGCGCCTATATCGGCGACCTGTCTGTGCGCGCAGCCAAGGCCGTGGGTTACGAGAACGCCGGTACCGTGGAGTTCCTGCTCGCCGAGGGCGAGGTGTACTTCATGGAGATGAACACCCGGGTGCAGGTGGAACACACCATCACCGAAGAAATCACCGGCATCGACATTGTCCGTGAGCAAATCCGTATCGCCTCCGGCCTGCCGCTGTCGATCAAGCAGGAAGACGTGCAGCACCGCGGCTTTGCCCTGCAGTTCCGGATCAATGCCGAAGACCCGAAAAACAACTTCCTGCCAAGTTTCGGCAAGATCACCCGTTACTACGCGCCCGGCGGCCCTGGTGTGCGTACCGATACGGCGATCTACACCGGCTATACCATCCCGCCGTATTACGACTCCATGTGTCTGAAGCTGGTGGTGTGGGCCCTGACCTGGGAAGAAGCGATGGACCGTGGTTTGCGCGCCCTCGACGACATGCGTCTGCAAGGGGTTAAAACCACCGCCGCGTATTACCAGGAAATCCTGCGTAACCCGGAATTCCGTAGTGGCCAGTTCAATACCAGCTTTGTAGAAAGCCACCCGGAACTGACCAACTACTCGATCAAGCGCAAACCCGAAGAGCTGGCCCTGGCCATCGCTGCCGCCATCGCCGCCCACGCAGGCCTGTGAGGAAAAGAATAATGAGCAAGAAGATTTTCGTAACCGACACCATCCTGCGTGACGCCCACCAGTCGCTGCTGGCCACCCGCATGCGCACCGAAGACATGCTGCCGATCTGTGACAAGCTCGACAAAGTCGGCTACTGGTCGCTGGAAGTCTGGGGCGGCGCGACCTTTGATGCCTGCGTGCGCTTCCTCAAGGAAGATCCGTGGGAGCGTCTGCGCCAACTGCGTGCCGCCTTGCCCAACACGCGTCTGCAAATGTTGCTGCGTGGCCAGAACCTGCTGGGCTATCGCCATTACAGCGACGACGTGGTCAAAGCCTTCGTCGCCAAAGCAGCAGTCAACGGCATCGACGTGTTCCGCATCTTCGACGCCATGAACGACGTGCGTAACCTGCGTGTGGCCATCGAGGCGGTCAAAGCTGCCGGCAAGCATGCCCAGGGCACCATCGCCTATACCACCAGTCCGGTACATACCACCGAGGCGTTTGTGGCGCAGGCCAAGCAGATGGAAGCCATGGGCTGCGACTCGGTCGCCATCAAAGACATGGCTGGCCTGCTGACGCCGTACGCCACTGGCGAACTGGTCAAGGCTCTGAAAGCCGAAATCACTCTGCCGATCTTTATTCACTCCCATGACACCGCCGGTCTGGCTGCCATGTGCCAGCTCAAGGCGATCGAAAACGGTGCCGACCATATCGACACCGCGATCTCCAGCTTCGCGTGGGGCACCAGCCACCCAGGCACGGAATCAATGGTTGCTGCCCTTAAAGGCAGCGAGTACGACACTGGCCTGGACCTGTCGCTGTTGCAGGAAATCGGCATGTACTTCTACGCCGTGCGTAAGAAGTATCACCAGTTTGAAAGCGAATTCACCGCTGTAGATACCCGTGTTCAGGTCAACCAGGTGCCGGGCGGGATGATTTCCAACCTCGCCAACCAGCTCAAAGAGCAGGGCGCCCTGAACCGTATGAGTGAAGTGCTGGCCGAAATCCCTCGTGTGCGTGAAGACCTCGGTTACCCGCCGCTGGTGACGCCGACTTCGCAAATTGTTGGTACTCAGGCGTTCTTCAACGTATTGGCAGGTGAGCGCTACAAAACCATCACCAACGAAGTGAAGCTCTACCTGCAGGGCGGCTACGGCAAGGCGCCGGGCGTGGTCAACGAGCAACTGCGTCGTCAGGCCATTGGCAGCGAAGAACTGATCGATGTACGCCCTGCAGATCTGCTCAAGCCGGAAATGGTCAAGTTGCGTGCTGAAATTGGTGCCCTGGCCAAGTCAGAAGAAGACGTTCTGACCTTTGCCATGTTCCCGGACATCGGTCGAAAATTCCTTGAGGAGCGTGCTGCAGGCACCCTGACTCCGGAAGTGCTGCTGCCTATCCCTGAGGCGGGCGGTGTTACCAAGGCGAGCGGTGAGGGCGTGCCGACCGAGTTTGTGATCGACGTTCACGGTGAGAGCTACCGCGTTGACATCACCGGTGTCGGCGTCAAGGCAGAGGGCAAGCGTCACTTCTACCTGTCCATCGACGGCATGCCGGAAGAAGTGGTATTCGAACCGCTCAACGAATTCGTGGGTGGCTCGGCCAGCAAGCGCAAGCAGGCGAGTGAGCCAGGCCATGTCAGCACGGCAATGCCGGGCAACATCGTTGATGTACTGGTCGCTGTAGGCGATGTGGTCAAGGCTGGTCAGTCGGTACTGATCACCGAAGCGATGAAAATGGAAACTGAAGTACAGGCCGGCATCGCAGGCAAAATCGTCACCATTCATGTAATCAAGGGCGACCGCGTTAACCCGGGCGAAATTCTGATCGAAATCGAAGCCTGATACTGCCTTTGATGTAAACGCTTTAAACCTCGGGGGAGCATGTGCTCCCCTTTTTTTATGCCTGCATTTTATTGCAGGAAATATGAGCATTAAGATGCTTAATCTGCAAATTAATGCAGATTAAAAGATGAAATATCAGAGTAACTGCACTATATTGCAGGTAAATGATGGTTTCTGATTTTTATGTGCATTAGATTGCAGGTGAAAACATGTTTCAACTGACTCTCCAGCTCTACAGCGACGGACAATGGCTGGACGCCATGATTTTGAAATTTCCCGAGCCTGAAAAAAACCTGGATGGGCCTTGTCGCTTTGCCTACACGCAGAGCTATCTAGTAGATCATCTGGAGGCTATCGACAGCCCTTTTGCTCCGTCGGTTAGTGCCTGTGTGCCCCTTGAGTGGGATGCCCGACATTTGAAAAAGGCCCCGGCTTTCCTGCATGACATCGCACCAGCTGGCGCTGCAAAAAAAATACTGATCAAACAAGTTGGCCGCGAAAAGCCCGAGCACTTGAGTGACGATTTGTTTTTACTTGGGCGAAGCACACCTGGCCCCATCGGGCATCTGCGCATAAAAGAGTCTTATGAGCGGCTGGATAAGCGTCAGGCGATGGGTTTTTCCCGCGAAGATGTGATCGTTCGCGACAACAGCTTTCTGGAATACGCCCATGAGCAGGGGGCGGCAATTGGGGGTGCAACAGGGGCCGGGGGCGAGGCTCCCAAGCTGTTGATGGCAGAGGGTGTTGATGGTCTGCTTTACCCGGATGCGACCCTGGAAGATGCCCGGGTAAAGCAGCACTGGTTTATTAAGTTTGCACGCAACAAAGCGCTTGAGCGGGATCAGATAATCCTGCGCAGCGAGTTCCACTACTACAAAGCCCTGCAGGCGCTCGGGATTGAAACCGTACCGGTGCAGGGGTTGGCGTTGGAAGAAGGCCGCAAACCAAGCCTGTGGATGCAGCGTTTTGATCGTAATGTCAGCGCTCACGGTGTTGAGCGCTACGCCGTAGAGTCGATTTATTCGCTTGCTCAAGTCACTGAGCCGGGTAGCGCGATGTCCCATCTTGAAGTAGTTCAATTGCTCGCAGGCTTATGGGCGCGTGCGGGGCAACAGGATCATATTGAGGATTTGGTCGCCGAATACCTTCGTCGCGATTTGATTAACAAGATTTTGGGCAATAGCGACAACCACGGTCGCAATACGGCGATTATTCGGGGGGCTGACTCGTTTCGACTGGCACCGATTTATGACCTTGCACCGATGGTCATGGATGACGAAGGTATTACTCGAACCACAAAATGGCCGCTGGATATAGAGCGGGCAGGTGAGATCGATTGGCGGGCGGCGTGCGAGTCGTTAAGTGCAATTGCCAATCCTGGCACGGTCTATGAGCGCTTGCGCAGCGATGCCGAGCAGCTGCGGGCCTTGCCTGATTTGCTTCGCGCTGAAGGTTTGCCGGAAATGACCATGAATCATCCACAAATTGCGCTTAAAAACCTTGATCAGCGTTTGCGCGAGTGGGGCTTGAAATGACTCTGACCATTGATACCCGCCAGCTCATGATCGAAAGCATTGAAGCTGATTTAGCTCAGGGGAAAATCTCCTTGGGCAGGGCGGTGAAGCGCTTTCGGGTTGATGTGACCGGATTACAGCAAACCCAGTTTGCCCGCATGTGCAAAATCTCGGTGCGAACCTTGATTCAAATCGAGCACGACGAAGGCAACCCCACACTTAAATCCCTGAATGCAGTCTTCAAACCCTTTGGTCTGCAGATGGGTGTGGTTCGCTTGCCGCGAAAATTCTAAGCCCTTCAGGCACAAAAACGCCCAGCAGTCCTTGTTGGGCGTATTGATCAAATTTTATACAGCTGTGGCTCTGCATTCTTCCAGGGTCTTTACTTGGCCGCTTTCTGGTTGGTTATCCAGTGCCAGCCATTTTTCGAACCCTGCCGCTACTGCTGGCCATTCCGTATCGATAATGCTGTACCACGTGGTATCACGATTTTTGCCTTTAACCACCATATGCTGGCGGAAAACGCCTTCGTATGTGTACCCCAATCGTACTGCAGTACGCTTGGATCTCGCGTTATCGTTGTTGCACTTCCACTCCAGGCGACGGTTGCCCAGGGCGAAGGCTTCTCTGGCCAGCAGGTAGACCGCCTCGGTACTTTTTGGCGAGCGCTGCATGGGCGCGCCAAAGGCTACGTGGCCAATCTCGATGCGCCCGTGTTCCGGCACGATGCACATCAGGCTAAGCAAGCCTTGTGCCTCACCGCTGGGCTTGTCGATAACGGCATAAAAATGTGGGTCAAAGCTGTCGGCATGCTTTTGCAGCCAGGCGTCAAACGCGGGACGCTCCCCGAAGGGCCCGTAAGGCAAGTAGTCCCAAAGCTTGGGATCGCTCTGCGGCCCTTGTAAGGCTAGCCATAGTTCATCGCCATGACGTGTGAGGTCGAGCTTTTCCAGACGAATGAATTGCCCTTCAAGAGTGCGGGTATCCGGTGTTTTGGCCGCCAGCCAGTGTTCTAAAGAGTCGGGCATTGCGCGTTCCTTATTTATGACAAGGTTTTGCGAAACTGAATAAAGCCGGGGCGCTCGCCAATGCGCTCATACAACTGAATTGCTGTGGCGTTGGTTGCCTGGGTCAGCCAATGGACTTTGCAACAGTCCTTGGCGCGGGCGGCGGCATATACGTGCTCGATCAACTGACGACCAATGCCCTTGCCGCGTACCTCGGGGCTGACAAACAGGTCTTGAAGATAGCAGGCGTTTTTGATGCTCCAGTTGGTGCGGTGATAAACGCACTGCACCATCCCCACTGCTTTATCGCCTTGCCAGGCCAGGTCCAGGGTGGTGGGTTCTGCCGGATCGAGGAACCGCAACCAGGTGGACTGGGTGATGTCGTCGTTCAGCTCGGTCTTGTAGAAGCGCAGGTAGGCTTGCCAAAGCGGCAGCCACTGTTCGCGATCGGCGGCGGTGGCGGGTTTTATCTGGATTTGAGTCATTTTCAGTTATTCCTTAACCATTAAATGAGCGAGTGCGTGGTCTTGCGGGTTGCGATTGGCCAGCAGGCCCTGGCGCACGCCTGCCTGGTCGGCGGCGTGGCGGTTCTGGCTGAGTTTGCGTTTGCCTTCCAGGCGGGTGATGGGCAGGCGAAAGCCCACAATGGCCTTGAGCATGCTGTCGATATAGTCGACAGGTGCATCGCTGACCGCCCAGGGTTCGGGGCGCCCGGCTTCATGTTTGCGGCTCAGGCGACTGACCAGCGCCAGCAGGCGCTCGGCATCCTCGAACACCTCAGTTGTGCCATAAGCATGTACGGCCAGGTAATTCCAGGTGGGTACTGCTTTGCCGTGCTCGGCCTTGCTTGGGTAAAAGGACGGGCTGATATAGGCCTGCTCGCCGGCAAAAATCACCAGAGTCTCGGTGCCTTGCGCCAGCGCCTTGCCATGCGGATTGGCGCGGGCAAGGTGCCCGTACAGCGTGCCGTACGGGCCTTCATCCGGGTCCAACAGCAAAGGCACATGGCTGGCGTGCAAGCCTTGACTGGCGTGTGTGACCAGCACGGGCAGGGGTGAGGCCTGCATCTGCTGGTGCAGGATTTGAATGTCGTCAACGGCGAAGGCGCGGGGTACATACATAGAAATTATCCTTGGCGAATGGCTTCATCCTAGGCAGGCTATTGGTTGGTTGTAAGAGCCATTAATGGTCATTTTTATAGGTCCAATTCATGACGGATTCAGCGCTTTCGATCGCCTTCAACCCTGCCGGAATTGAGCTGGATCCTAAAAAAGGCCTGAGCCGCCAGCTCTATCAGGCATTGCGCCAGCGGGTCCTGGATGGTCGTTTAAGTGGTGGTTCACGGCTGCCGGCCAGCCGTGACCTCGCCGCAGCACTGGGTATCTCCCGCAACAGTGTGGTACGGGCCTATGACCAGTTGTACGCAGAAGGTTTTATCGAGGGGCGGGTAGGGGATGGCACCTATGTTGCGAAATTGCCCGAAAAAGCCCTGCCTCTGAAAAAGTTGTCCACCAACTTGTCCACAGGGTTTTCAACAGGCTTATCCCCAGGGTTATCCACAAAATCGGTGGAAATACCTGTAATTACATCCAGTAAAGTTATCCACAGCACTGCGCTGAACAGGGTGGCAAAGCACGCACTTGACCTGCCTCCAAGCGGAGTTCCGCGAGCTTTTCGAGTGGGGGTTCCAGCGTTTGACTTATTCCCTTTCGAGGTATGGAGCAAGCTGCAGGCGGCTTTTTGGCGTAAGCCTGACTTGCAGCAATTGTGTTACGGCGATCCGGCTGGCGATGAACGACTACGTGTTTTGATTGCAGCTTATTTACGGACTTCACGGGGTTTATCGTGCACGTCTGAGCAAATTTTGATCACCAGTGGTGCGCAGCAGGGAATTAGCCTTTGTGCACAGCTGTTGGTTGAGCCCGGCGAAGGGGTGGCTGTGGAAAACCCCGGCTATCGCGCAGCGGCCTATGCCTTTGCGATTGCCGGGGCGAATGTGCAGGGCGTGGCGGTGGATCAGGACGGTATGGACTGTTCGGCGCTGGCGCATTTGAACAACTGCCGGCTGGCCTATGTCACGCCCTCCCATCAATACCCCAGCGGGGTCACCATGAGCCTGGCCCGGCGCTTGGAACTGCTGGCCTGGGCCGAGCGTACAGAGGGCTGGATTGTTGAAGACGACTACGATGGCGAGTACCGCTATAGCGGTGCGCCGCTGGCCCCACTGGCGGCACTGGACCGCAGCGGGCGGGTGATTTATGTCGGTACCTTCGGCAAGGTGGCGTTTCCGGCGTTGCGTCTGGGGTATCTGGTGTTGCCCGAGGGGCTGACGGAGCCGTTTGCCCGGCGTCGCTCGCTGGATATGCGCCATTCGGAGGTCAGTACCCAGGCGGTGATGGCCGAGTTTATGGCGGCAGGGCATTTTCAACGGCATATCCGGCGGATGCGTCGTGCGGCCTTGAGTCGACGGGATGTGTTGCTGGCTAATTGGCCCTATGCGCTGGCCGGGGTGGGGCCGATGCCGACCATCGCCGCGGGGTTGCATGTTGCCGTGCCGGTGACGAGCTTTGCGCGGGAGCAGGCACTGTTGGCGCAGGCCAAAACGGCCGGAGTGGAAATCAACGGGTTAAGCAGTTATTGGCAGCAAGACTCGATTGAGCCTGTGGATAAAAGAGCGGGGCTAGTGCTGGGGTTTGCAGCGGTGCCCGAGGTGGAGATCAAGGCGGCGCTGGAGCGGCTGGGCAAGGTGTGGAATGGCAGCCGTTGAACCTGTGGGAGCGGGCTTGCTCGCGAGGGGGCACCGCATTAATTCAGACAGACCGCACTGGCTGAATCGCGAGCAAGCCCGCTCCCACAGGCAGGGATTGATCATTGCGCGCTTTCAAACCCTTCGAGCACATTCACCGCATTCACACCGATTTCTTCAACCGCATAGCCACCTTCCATCACGAACAGTGTCGGCTTGCCCAGCCGGGCAATTCGCTCGCCCATGCGCAGGTAGTCCGGGCTGTCGAGTTTGAACTGGGAGATTGGATCGTTCTTGAATGTATCCACGCCCAGGGAAACCACGATCACGTCAGCGTCATAGTTTTCGATTTCGATACAGGCCAATTCCAGCGCTGCGCTCCAGCGGTCCCAGGCCGAGCCTGCGGGCAGTGGGTAGTTGAAATTGAAGCCTTCGCCGGGCCCGTCCCCCAGTTCGTCTTCATAGCCCAGAAAGAACGGAAACTCGGCTTCAGGATGGCCGTGGATCGAGGTAAACAGCACGTCGTTGCGTTCATAGAAAATCGACTGCGTGCCATTGCCGTGGTGGTAATCAACGTCGAGGATCGCCACCTTGCTGCGGCCTTGATCGAGAAAGGCCTGGGCGGCTATGGCGGCGTTGTTCAGGTAGCAGTAGCCACCCATCAGGTCGCTGGCGGCGTGATGTCCTGGCGGACGGCAAAGCGCAAAAGCGCTGTGGGCACCGTTTTGAATTTCTGCCTGGGCAGTCAGGGCTACTTGCGCAGCACTGTAGGCTGCTTGCCAGGTGCCAGCAGTAATGGGGGCGCCGCCGTCGAAGCTGTAATACCCCAGCTGGCCGTGCAGGCTGGTAGGCAAAACAGCGCGCAAGGTTCGGGCTGGCCAGGTGTAGGGCAGCAAGTCGCCATCGCGGCCATGTTCGGTCCAGCGATCCCACGCACCCTGGAAAAAATCCAGATAAGCGCTGCTGTGAATTCGCTCGACAGGCCCGCGGCCAAAATCTTGAGGTGCGCGTACCGGGCCGAGTTCACGAGTCTGGACGCGTTGCAGAATATGATCGGCGCGTGAGGGCATTTCAAAGCAGGGCATCAACTGCCCGTCCATCAACTCACAACGGCCATGATGCAGGTGATGATCGTCTGAATAGATCGTCAGCATTTTCTTTTTCTCCCAAGGCTTGAGCGCTGGCTTACAGTCTTGCGGTGCAGGGCGTTTGAGAGAACGGCAGGAGCGGCCAAAAGGAGACCATTGTGGCCAAAATCGCTGACCGCAACGGGCCCCCTGAATCAGGCTCGAAACTGGCTGGGTGCAACTCCGCTCCAGCGCACAAACGCATGCCGAAAACTCGCGGTTTCACTGAACCCCAGGGTTTCGGCAATCCGGTAGATGGGCCATTCGGTTTCGTTGAGCAGCAGCTTGGCCCGTTCAAAGCGCAGGTCATCGAGCAATGTCTGGTAGCTGCAGCCCACATCATGCAAATGCCGGCGAAGAGTGCGCGGCGAGCAATTCATTTGTTCGGCCAGGCCTTCAAGCCCGGGGGCCGCATGCAGTTGTGCAGCCAGAAGCTGGCGGATGCGCTCCAGCCAGGTTTGCCGTCCGGTGAACTCGAAGTTTTGTTTGCGGCAGCGCTCTGCCATCGCCTGGTGGGTAACGGCATCGGCCAGTGGCAAGGGCTGCTCGAGCCAGCTGTTAGCGAAGGCAAACGCATTGCCATTGGCGTCGAACTGGCGCGGGCAATCGAAGCTTTGCCCGTAGTGGGCGTGGTAGTCCGGTGCGCTGTGGGCAAAACGTGCACCCAATAGCGGCAGCGGCCTGCCCAACAAGTCTTCGCAGATGACCTTGAGCGAGACCAGGCATAACTCGGTATTGAACACTGCCATTTGCGGGGTCTCGCCATAGCCACTGGCGCAGAACCAGACCTGGTCGTCCTCGACCTCAAGGCTCAACTCAAAAAGTGTTCCCAGCAGCGCCGGGTAGCGTAAAGCAAGGCGCAATGCGTCACCTAAGGTGGCACTGGTGAGTAGGGCGTAACCGAGCATGCCGTAGGACGACACATGCATGCGTCGCCCCAGCTCCAGGCCGATTTCGCGGCGCAAGGCCACGGCGTTGGCGCATACGCGCATTTCCTGGCTGGTGGTGATGCGTGTGTCTGTGCGGCTCAAGTCCGCCGCCCGTATGCCGCTGCCGGCCAGCAGCGCTTCGCTGGGCAGGCCTTCGGCGTTGAAGGTGCTAAGCACCAGCGAGACGGCATTGAGCGTGGTGAGATGGGAATGAAGCATGCTCGTTTCCTGCATTGAGGTGCGGGAAACGAGCAAGTTGTGTGCCGGGGGATGTACACGGCAGCCACAAACCCCGTAGCAGCTGACGAAGGAACGAGGCTGCGTCCGGCGGCAAAGCCGTCGTAAATTCTGAGAGTCGGGTTTAACTGACAAACCGCATTGTCTGATTTTGCGACGACTGCGTCGTCGGACGCAGCCTCGTTCCTTCGGCAGCTGCTACGCAATTCCAGTAGCCGCCGCTGGAGTGCTTTTAAGCCAGTTCCCCGCACACATCCAGTTCGATCAGGCGGCGGACTTCAGCCAGCGGCAAGTCCGCACCCAGCAAGGCATGCAGTTTGCCGAACACGGCCTCGCGGGTCATGCCGCCGCCCGAGAGCACGCCCGCTGAGCGCAAGCGGCTGCCCGCTTCGTACACGTCCAGTTCCACGCCACCTTCATGGCATTGGGTAATGGCCACGACCACAATGGCGTTTTCCTGCGCCCGTTGCAGGCTGGCGAGAAAGTCCGGGTTGTCGCCAGGGCCAGTGCCACTGCCGAAGCACTCCAGTACCAGGGCTTCAATTCCGCTGTTGAGCATGGCATCGAGTTGGGCGGCGCCAATCCCCGGCACCAACGGCAGTACGCCGACGCTGGCCTGATGCTTGGGGTAGCTGTAAGCCAGTTCGGCCGGGAGGGCGCTGGCTTTGGCTCCGCCGCCGTTACGTGTCAGCGTCACAAATGGATTTCGGCCAAAGCTGCGCACTTTGGCGCAGCGTGTAGGTGCCATCAGCTTGCTGTGAAAGTACAGCTGCACGCCATGGGGCTGGCCCTGGCCCAGCGCCTGCAAGGCGCCGCTGACGTTTTCCCAGGCATCACTGTCAGGTACGCCCGCTGGCAGCATGGAACCGGTGAAGAGTACTGGTGCCGGCAAACCCAGCAGTTGAAAGCACATAGCTGCAGCGCTGTAGGCCAGTGTGTCAGTGCCATGCAGGACCAGTACAGCATCGCAGCCATCCTGCTCGACCGCTTCGATGATCGCGCTGCGCAGACGCAGCCAGTAGGCTGGCGTCATATTGGCGCTGTCGATCAGCGGGCTCATTTCGCGAAAGGACCACTGCGGCACTCGCAACTGCGGTTGGCTGGCCAGGTGCTCGCTCATGCGCGCTTCAAAACCCGAAGCAGGCGCCAGGCCGCTGGCGCTGGCCTGCATGCCGATGGTGCCGCCGGTGTAGAGCACCCTGACGCGTTGGGCGGTGTGATGAGTGGCTGCGGTCATTGTTAAGTCCCCATAAGCAAAAACGCGGCGGTTCCTGAGAACCGCCGCGTGAGTGTGTCAGCGTTTTGTTTCTTCGGCCGTGGCGGCCGGTTTTGGCGGCCAGGCCTTCAGGTCCAGATCCAGATCCGGGAATTTACTGGAATCGAACACCGGTGTCTTGATCCCCGCACGGCGCTGGTCATCGTAATCCTTGAGCACGCGCATGCAGATCTTGAACAGCATCGCCAGGGCGATCAGGTTCACGAATGCCAGCATGGTCATGGCGATGTCGGCGAAGGCGAAAACCGTTTGCAGGTTTTCGATCGAACCCCAAAAGATCAGCACCAGTACCAGCGCGCGATAACCCATCAGCGCCTTGCGGCTTTCGCCAACCAGGAAGCGCAGGTTGTTCTCGCCCAGATAGTAGTTGTAGAGCATCGAGGTGAACACGAACAGTGCCAGGGCCACGCTGATAAAGACACGGCCCCATTCGCCCACTACGGCTGCCAGGGAGTTCTGGGTCAGGGCAATGCCGTCACCTTCAAAGCCCGGGGTGTAGAAGCCCGACAACAGAATCAGCAAAGCGGTACAGGTGCAGATCACGAAGGTGTCGAGGAATACGCTGAACGCCTGCACCACGCCTTGGGCGATAGGGTGTTCAACATCGGCCACGGCGGCCACGTTCGGGGCACTGCCCAGACCGGCTTCGTTGGCGAAGACGCCACGTTTGACGCCCATCACGATCGCACTGCCGATCAGGCCACCGAACACCGGGTCCAGGCCGAAAGCGCTCTTGACGATATGACCCAGCATGGCGGGTACGTGGTCGAATTGCAGCACGATCACATACAGGGTCACTGCGATGTAGGCCAGAGTCTTGACCGGTACCAGCAGGTCGGCCACCGAAGCGATACGTTTGATACCGCCGATGAACACCAGCCCCAGCAGGATGGCGATGGCCAGGCCCGAGTAGTTGACCTTGAAGCCGAAGGCGTCTTGCAACGAGTGAGTCACGGCATGGGCCTGCAGGCCCATGAAGGCAAAGCCGAAGGTGATCAGCAACAGGACGGCCATCAGTTTGCCCATCCAGGCTTTGCCCAGGCCGTACTTCATATAGAAGGACGGACCACCGCGCAGTTGACCTTCCGAGTCACGACGCTTGTACAACTGGCCCAAGGAACATTCGATCAGGCTGCTGGACATGCCGACCAGCGCGGTCACCCACATCCAGAACACGGCACCGGGGCCACCCAGGGTAACGGCAATACCGACGCCGGCAATGTTGCCCGCGCCGACACGGCCGGCCAGGCTCAGCATCAATGCCTGAAATGAGCTCAGCTCACCGGCGCTGCTGCGCAAGCTGTCCTTGAATACCGAAAACATGTGCAGGAAGTAACGAAACTGAACGAAACGCGAGCGGATCGTGAAGTAGCCACCGAGCCCGACCATGAGCACGATTAGCACTTTCCCTGAGAGGAAGTCATTGATGACTTCAAGCATGGATTATTCCTCGCTGTTTTTATCTGATGGCAACACGGCCGGATCGAAATATCGCGTTACACCTGCTTGAGCAAGGCATAAACGTAGGCGATCAATGTGACCCTGGCCATGTTGCTGCTTGGTTTACGATGCTGTTTCCGTGCTGACGATGGCCGCTGGTGCTGGGGCCGGGCACAGGAAGAGGGGCGGCACTATACCTAGGAGCGCAGGAAGCGTCTGCATAAGTGACTGAATTTTCATGTGTGAGTTGTCCGATATGGCTTTGTTTATTGTCAAATTGCCCTCACCCCAGCCCTCTCCCTGAGGGTGAAAGGGCTCGATTTGTGGCGCTAATCAGATCTGCTTTTGCCTTTAGTCTTCTCTCCCTCTGGGAGAGGGGGGAGGGGTTTCAAAATTCCAGGGCCAAAAAAAAGGGCCTGCAGACGTATCTGCAAGCCCTCAAAAGGTGAGAGGTGTCTAGTCCCTCGACCTGGTGAGCGTTGAGCGTGTTACAGCATCAGGCCTTGAGTGGCACCAGACGCGGAGCAATCATGTTTTCCGGGCGCAGGATGTCGTCGAGCATGGCGTCGTCGAGCAAGCCTTCTTCTCGCACCAGTTCCAGTACGCCGCGGCCGCTTTCAAGAGCGATACGGGCGATACGGGTGGCGTTTTCATAACCGATGTACGGGTTAAGTGCAGTCACCAGACCAATCGAGTGCTCGACCAGTTCACGGCAGCGCGCTTCGTTGGCCGTGATGCCGGTGATGCAGTGTTCGCGCAGCATGTCCATGGCGCGTTGCAGCAGACGAATCGAGTCGAAGATCTTGAATGCGATCAGCGGCTCCATAACGTTCAGTTGCAGCTGGCCACCTTCGGCAGCGATGGTCAGGGCCAAGTCGTTACCGATGATCTGGAACGCAACCTGGTTCACGGCTTCCGGGATAACCGGGTTGACCTTGCCTGGCATGATCGAGCTGCCCGGCTGACGTGCTGGCAGGTTGATTTCGTTGATGCCGGTACGTGGGCCGCTGGACAGCAGGCGCAAGTCGTTGCAGATTTTCGACAGCTTGACCGCGGTACGCTTGAGCATGCCGGAGAACAGTACGAAGGCGCCCATGTCGGAGGTGGCTTCGATCAAGTCGGCCGCCGGTACCAGCGGGTGGCCGCTGATGGTGGCCAGGCGGTTCACGGCCAGCATCTGGTAGCGCGGGTCGGCGTTGATGCCGGTACCGATGGCGGTACCACCCAGGTTCACTTCAGTCAGCAGCTCTGGCGCCAGAGTTTTCAGGCGAGCCAGGTCTTCACTCAATGTAGTGGCGAAAGCGCGGAACTCTTGACCCAGGGTCATAGGTACGGCGTCTTGCAGTTGGGTACGGCCCATCTTCAGGACGTGGCTGAACTCGACGCCTTTGGCGGCGAACGACTGGATCAGGCTGTCGAGGCTGGCCAGCAGCGCGTCGTGGCCCAGCAACAGGCCCAGACGGATAGCCGTCGGGTAGGCGTCGTTGGTCGACTGCGCCATGTTGACGTCGTTGTTCGGGTGCAGGTATTGGTATTCGCCTTTCTGATGGCCCATGGCCTCCAGCGCGATATTGGCGATGACTTCGTTGGCATTCATGTTGGTTGAAGTGCCAGCGCCGCCTTGAATCATGTCCACCACGAACTCTTCGTGGAAATCGCCGCGGATCAGACGTGCACAAGCTTCGCTGATGGCAGCGTGCTTGGCATCGCTGAGATGACCCAACTCACGGTTGGCGTCAGCAGCGGCCTGTTTAACCATTGCCAGGCCCACAACCAGCTTCGGGTAGTGCGAGATCGGAACGCCGGAGAGACGGAAGTTGTTCACCGCTCGCAGGGTCTGGATGCCGTAATACGCTTGAGCGGGTACTTCGAGTACGCCAAGCAGGTCTTTTTCGGTACGGAAAGATGCAGCGGAGGACATGATAGAAATCATCTCGATATGAACCCGGTCTGGGCCGGAACGCTGCGAATCCTAGGCTTGCAGACTATTTTGGGCCAATGCCTTTAAACACTATCCTATGCATAAACGGCATAATAGCGACGTGACGCGGCAGGCGCGTCGAGCGTGTGACCCATTTTGGTGCGCGTCCGGGAGGACTCATGAATCTCGAAAGTAAATGGTTAGAGGACTTCAGTGCTCTGGCGGCTACACGTAGTTTTTCCCAGGCTGCAGAGCGCCGTTTCGTCACTCAGCCGGCCTTCAGTAGGCGTATTCGCAGCCTTGAAGCGGCGCTGGGGCTGACTTTGGTGAATCGTTCCCGCACCCCGGTGGAGTTGACTGCGGCCGGCCAGCTGTTTTTGGTTACGGCGCGCACGGTCGTCGAGCAGTTGGGTGAGGTGCTGCGTCACCTTCATCACCTCGAAGGCGGGCAGGGCGAGGTCATGCAAGTGGCTGCCGCCCACTCCCTGGCACTGGGTTTTTTCCCGCGCTGGATCGCCCAGTTGCGCAATGAAGGGCTGAACATCGCGACACGGCTGGTTGCGACTAACGTCGGAGACGCGGTTCATGCTTTGCGCGAAGGCGGCTGCGATTTGATGCTGGCTTTTTACGACCCGGATGCGGCCTTGCAGATGGATCCGGAAATTTTCCCGTCCTTGCACCTGGGTAATACCGAAATGCTCCCGGTGTGTGCTGCCGATGCCGACGGCAAGCCGTTGTTCGATCTGGAAGGCGATGTCAGCGTGCCGCTTCTGGCCTATAGCGCTGGCGCATTTCTGGGCCGCTCGGTGAATTTGCTGCTGCGCCAGCGCAGCCTGCGCTTTACCACTATTTATGAGACCGCGATGGCCGACAGCCTTAAAAGCATGGCGCTCGAAGGTTTGGGCATTGCCTGGGTGCCACATTTGAGCGTGCGTGCCGAGCTGGCGCGGGGCGAGCTGGTGGTGTGCGGCGGCCCGCAATGGCATGTGCCGTTGGAGATTCGCCTGTACCGCTGTGCCCTGGTGCGCAAAGCCAACGTGCGGTTGTTGTGGCGCAAGCTGGAAAGTGGAACTCAACCGGAGTGAACCCGGCCTCCACCCTCATTAACTCATGAGGAGTCCATCAATCAGGATCATGCCAATATCGGCAGGTTTTTTGGCCCGCCGATATTCGTCCACGGGTATAGCAGAAACGGTTTGAATAGCCATGCGCAATGGTTCAATAACGGCATTAATATGCAGGCAGTCTTATTCATCGCTCGGGCGTAAACCTGTCGAGTAATAAATAAGTTTAATGGGCGATCGTTTTGAGTGGCAGCGCCATGGGCAAGTATATATGTGTTTAGGGGGCGTGATTTTGAGCCATCATCAAGATCAAGATGATGGTCGATAAGATTATTATCAGTTTCAGGGGGCATCACTTAGAAATGCTATTATATTTTCTCTATTTTTCGGCGTAAAACGGTAACAATTACTTCGAAGAGCTGAGGCTTGAGGGAACATGAAGGTTTCACATACGACTCCCCATGGGTTGTAGCCGAGTGCTGCATCGTTGTGGGAAGCATTGAAACTGTGGCCTACTTCATGGGCGATCACTTGATAATCTTTAAGGCAGGCTATTACGGCGGGTTGCCCGGAGTAGGCAACACCCAGGGTGGTCTCGTTGAGCGGAGCTTGAGTCACCAGAATATAGCGTTCGGTTTTACCCCACTTCAATCCCTGCTGGTTTTTGTATTGGATGGCTGCTGATTCCCATCGTTTAAGAACATCGCCTACATTCTGGCTTTTATAATTGAAGTCAGTCATGCCCCGCACGTTACGAATATCCTTGAATATGAATGATCGTTTTGTGATTGCCGTGATTTCGTCGGTGAACTCTTTGAAATATGCGCGCCCCAATGTATTGATGGTGCGGTTGGGGACGTCGTTGTGGATAAATATATAAAGCGTGATGGGTTGCATGGGTAATATCCTTTTAATAAGGCGCCTGCAATCCTTGCAGGGCTGTTCAGGTTCTAACTGTTACCGGTTTGAATTCAAGTGAAGACGCCAATTCGGTGTTTCGCCGTGGCTGGAATTCGTCGAGTCGTGTGGTTTCTATCTCTGTGCAATGTAGGCGTGGCACCTGATGATCAGAGGCTGTAACCGAGGAGGCGTGTTTTGACCTGCAGGTCAATAAAACCGGGGGATTCGGGATTGTCCGATGTGCAAGACAGATGGTCGTCAAAGGTGCTTTCAAGGCACATGTTTGGGGTATACTGCGCGGCCTTCGGCTGGCTTGACCGGCCTTAATTCCTATAACAAGCCACGTCGGATCCTCCACGTGGCTTGTTGTTTTTTGACGCGCCTGCGGGCGCCCAAGAGAAGAGGCGCGACGATGAGTGCACTGGTAGGCGTGATCATGGGCTCCAAGTCCGATTGGTCCACCCTCAGCCACACCGCCGATATGCTGGAAAAACTCGGCATTCCTTACGAAGTGAAAGTGGTCTCTGCCCACCGCACTCCGGATCTGCTGTTCCAGTATGCCGAAGAGGCCGAAGGCCGCGGGATCGAGGTCATCATCGCTGGTGCCGGTGGCGCAGCCCACCTGCCAGGTATGTGTGCAGCCAAAACCCATTTGCCAGTACTCGGTGTACCGGTGCAGTCGGCCATGCTGTCGGGCGTAGACTCGCTGCTGTCGATCGTGCAAATGCCTGCGGGCATCCCGGTTGCAACCCTGGCCATCGGCAAAGCCGGCGCGATCAACGCGGCCTTGTTGTCGGCGAGCATCCTGGGCGCCAAGCACCCGCAGTTCCATACCGTTTTGAAAGCATTCCGTGCTGAACAGACAGACAGCGTGCTGGACAATCCAGACCCGCGCGTAGCCTGAGGTTTCTGACGATGAAAATCGGTGTAATCGGTGGCGGCCAGTTGGGTCGCATGCTGGCCCTGGCGGGCACTCCGCTGGGGATGAACTTCGCTTTCCTGGATCCGGCTCCTGATGCCTGTGCCGCCTCGCTGGGTGAACACCTGCGTGCGGACTACAGCGACCCGGACCATTTGCGCCAGTTGGCTGACGAAGTCGACCTGGTGACTTTTGAGTTTGAAAGCGTTCCGGCTGAAACCGTGGCTTTCCTGTCGCAATTTGTCCCGGTATACCCGAGCGCCGAAGCGCTGCGCATTGCTCGCGACCGCTGGTTCGAGAAGAGCATGTTCAAGGATCTGGGCATTCCGACGCCGGCATTTGCCGACATCCAGTCCCAGGCTGATCTGGACGCAGCAGTGGCCACCATTGGCCTGCCTGCCGTGCTCAAGACCCGCACCCTGGGCTATGACGGCAAGGGCCAGAAAGTGCTGCGCACCCCTGCTGACGTAGTGGATACGTTTGCTGAGTTGGGCAGTGTGTCGTGCTTGCTGGAAGGGTTTGTACCCTTCACCGGCGAAGTGTCGCTGATCGCCGTACGCGGCCGTGATGGCGAAACGAAGTTCTACCCTTTAGTACACAACACGCACGACAGCGGCATTCTCAAGCTGTCGGTTGCCAGTACCGATCACCCGCTGCAAGCCCTGGCTGAAGACTACTCCAGCCGTGTGCTCAAGCAGCTGGATTATGTTGGCGTGATGGCATTCGAGTTCTTTGAAGTCGACGGTGGCCTCAAGGCCAACGAAATTGCCCCGCGAGTGCACAATTCCGGGCACTGGACGACCGAAGGTGCCGAGTGCAGCCAGTTCGAAAACCACTTGCGGGCCATTGCCGGCCTGCCGCTGGGTTCGACGGCCAAGGTGGGTGAAAGCGCCATGCTCAACTTTATCGGCAGCGTGCCGCCGGTTGAGAAGGTAATTGCGATTGCCGACTGCCATCTGCATCACTACGGCAAGGCTTTCAAGGTCGGTCGTAAAGTCGGTCACGCCAACCTGCGCTGCGCAGACATGGCGACGCTGCAAGCGCAAATCCTCAAGGTTGAAGCCCTGATCGACGAAGCGTAAATCGCTTTCGACGGGAACCATTGGGTTGTCGCTGCTCTCTGATGGCGTGATGCCAAAGTGCTGACTAGGCTTTGGTTGTTACGCCATTTAATTTTGAGGAAGCGTCCATGGGCATCATCGGAACCATTTTTATCGGCTTGATCGTTGGCCTGCTGGCTCGTTTCCTGAAACCGGGCGACGACAGCATGGGCTGGATCATGACCATCTTGCTGGGTATCGGCGGTTCGCTGGCAGCGACGTATGGTGGCCAGGCGCTGGGTATCTACAAGGCGGGCGAGGGTGCCGGCTTTATCGGTGCGGTAGTGGGGGCTGTAATCCTGCTGATCATCTACGGCATGGTCTCGAAAAAGTCCTGATTTAACGCGTTGGCTCTCTCTGCGCCAGCCGCAGAGAGGGCTAAACTGCGCGCGTTCAATCCTTCTTCTATCGAGCCTTGCATGCGCCGTCTTCTACTGACTTTTCTTTTGTTGGGCTCAGGCCTGGCACACGCGGCAGAACTGCCCGAAACCGACTGGCTTGAACTGATGCCCAAGTCGGATCAAATAGCCCTTGAGCAAATGCCTGAAATTGACCATGACTCGCCCGAGGCCAATGGTACGTTTACCGACAAGGGCGGTTTGAAGCAGAGCAAGGGCCTGCCCGCGGTGATGTACTCCAGCAAGACTGTGGCCAGCATGAACGGCAAAAATATCCGTTTAGGTGGCTACCCTGTGCCTCTGGAAACAGACGCCAAGGGTCGCAGCACGTTGTTTTTCCTGGTGCCGTACCCGGGCGCCTGCATCCATGTGCCGCCTCCACCGCCCAATCAGTTGGTGTTGGTGCGCTATCCAAAAGGCTTGAAGCTGGATGACATCTACACGCCGCTGTGGGTGATGGGCACGTTGAAGGTTGAGAAGGTCAGCAATGACCTGGCCGATGCGGCCTATGCGCTGGATGCGAGCAAGGTGCGGGTAGTGGTTGAGGAAGACCTGTAGCGCACTGAACGATGTGGGGGCGGGCTTGCTGCGGTTTTCCTGATAGACCGCAGCGACTGAATCGCGAGCAAGCCCGCTCCCACAGATTTGTGCTGCTCTGATAACGTGATGCTTGCCCTGGTCTTTGTGGGAGCGGGCTTGCTCGCGATGGCAGCAGCGCGGTTCGCCTGGCAGACCGCAGTACCAGCATCGCAGGCAAGCCTGCTTCCAGAGGTTTTGTGCGTATCAGGCGCTCAGGCGCTTGCTCGCAATGCTCACACCCAGCGTATGACTGGCGCCTGGCGCCAGGGTGATGATGTCATCCATCACATTGGCGGTTTCGATGCACAGCATGCGTTGCCAGCCGTCTGCAGCCATATCGCCGAGCGTGGCGGTCTTGTCGATCCATGGATTCCAGATGACCGCCGAGCGTGAGCCGTGGCTGGTCAGCTTGAGCGTGCGCGACCAGTCCGGGTCGACAATGCTCAACTGCTGCGGCGTATCGAGGTAGATACGGTCGGTTTCGCCGCTGAAGGTCAAATCCCCCGCTTGCTCAACACGATTCCAGTCTTCGAGGGTGTCGATGTAGGTCAGGCCGTCGACCCCTTTGACCTCAACCTTGCGCACGTCGCTGACCGCGAAATAGCTGTGCAGGGCCTGGCTGATACTGACCGGGATACCACTGCGGTTGTGGCTGGTGAGGCTGATATGCAGCTGGGTGTCGAGGCGGATGCTCAGGGTCAGCGCCACGTCGTGGGGCCAGCCGGGAAGGCCGCCTTCGATGTGGGGTAAGCCCAGCTCAATATGCAGCGCTTCACCGGCGTCATCGATCTCCAGCACTTCCCATTCGCGTGTACGCACCAGTCCGTGGGCCGTGGCGGGCTCATCGCTGTGGCGCATTGCCTGCACGCTTTGCGGGTTCAGTGCCAGGTTGCCAAACCAGGGCCAGCACACCGGCACACCGGTGCGGATGCCGTGGCCTTGCTTGAACTGGGCTTTTTCGTTGAGCCAGATGATCGGCGGCTCATCACCCACCTGATAACTGAGAACCTGCGCGCCTTGTTTGGCGACCAGCAGTTGGGCCTGGCCATGCTGGAAGTGCCAGCACTCCAGTTCATCCAGGGTGACTGACTCGATGTGGTGCATGGCAGGCTCTCTATTTATAGGTTTAACGACGTGGCGGAACGGAGCGGGTGCGGCCGCTGCCATCGATGGCGACAAACACAAAGACCGCTTCGGTCACTTTGCGCCACTCGCTGGATAACGGATCGTCACTCCACACTTCAACCATCATCTGGATTGAGCTGCGGCCAATCTCAAGTGCCTGGGTGTAGAACGACAATTGTGCGCCCACAGCCACCGGTACCAGAAACGCCATACGATCAATAGCGACAGTGGCGACACGGCCACCGGCAACCTTGCTGGCCATTGCGGTACCGGCCAGGTCCATTTGGGAGACCAGCCAGCCGCCAAAAATATCGCCGAAACCATTGGTCTCGCGCGGCAGGGCGGTGATTTGCAAGGCCAGGTCGCCTTGCGGAATTGGATCTTCTTGTTCGAGCTCTAGCATGCCTAAGGGCCTCTGACCCGTGATTCATCATAAGTACTGCGGGTGAAAAAGCGTCTTTAGAAAAACGATTCAGCCCGAACATACTACGTTCGTCACGTTCTTCATAAGCCGCACCAAGGGAAAACTCTGCGAAATCGGCTGAAGTGTCCAGCGGGCGTTTTCGCACAGCAACCTTAGAAGTTACCAAGTGTTTCTTACAGCGAGAGTATATCGGGGGACAGCCTGGCCGACGACCTCCGGATTCTGCTTTTTGGGTACGCTGCACGTCTAGCTCTGTGCTTTTGCAAACAATTTGTTATCTTTCAAAACCTGCCCAGCCCTTGCCGGCGAAGTTGCAGCTTTTTGCCGCGCCTAATAAGAGAAGCAATACCCCATGATCACAGAGCCTTCCAGTGCTGCACCGCCTTCGCGGCCGTTAACCCGTAATGACTATAAAACCTTGTCGCTGTCTGCCCTGGGTGGTGCGCTGGAGTTTTACGATTTCATTATTTTCGTGTTTTTCGCCACCGTAGTCGGGAAATTGTTCTTCCCGGCAGACATGCCCGAGTGGCTACGCCTGATGCAAACCTTCGGCATTTTTGCGGCGGGTTATCTGGCGCGTCCCCTTGGCGGCATTGTCATGGCGCACTTCGGCGACCTGCTGGGGCGCAAAAAGATGTTCACCCTGAGCATCTTCATGATGGCCGTACCGACCTTGATCATGGGCTTGCTGCCCACCTATGCGCAGATTGGCATGTGGGCACCGATTCTGTTGCTGCTGATGCGCGTGATCCAAGGCGCGGCCATTGGCGGTGAAGTGCCCGGGGCCTGGGTGTTCGTGGCCGAGCATGTGCCGCCACGGCATGTGGGCTACGCCTGCGGCACCCTGACGTGTGGTCTTACGGCGGGCATCTTGCTGGGTTCGTTGATGGCCACGGCGATCAACACGATCTATACACCGGCTGAAGTGTCTGACTTTGCCTGGCGGATTCCGTTCCTGATGGGTGGTGTGTTCGGTCTGTTCTCGGTGTACCTGCGTCGCTGGTTGCACGAGACACCGGTATTTGCCGAGTTGCAGCTGCGCAAGGCGCTGGCTGCGGAAGTCCCGCTCAAGACCGTGCTGCGCGACCATCGCGGGGCGATTGTAGTCTCCATGCTGCTGACCTGGTTGCTGTCTGCCGGGATCATTGTGGTCATCCTGATGACGCCGACGGTTCTGCAAACCATCTACGGTTTTTCTGCGACGACCTCGTTGCAGGCCAACAGCCTTGCGATCGTTTTCTTGAGCTTGGGCTGCATTGCCTCGGGCGCCCTGGCTGACCGCTTTGGTGCGGGCAAGGTGTTTGTGGTGGGCTGCGCCGGGCTGCTGATTACATCGTGGACCTTCTACCACAGCCTGCTGCAGCATCCGGACTGGCTGTTCCCGCTGTACGCCTTGAGCGGTCTGTTTGTCGGCACCATCGGCGCCGTACCTTATGTGATGGTCAAAGCCTTCCCGCCAGTGGTGCGTTTCAGCGGTCTGTCGTTTTCCTACAACCTGGCCTACGCCATTTTTGGCGGCCTGACCCCAATGGCCGTGACCCTGTTGCTCAAGGAAAGCCCGATGGGCCCGGCGTATTACGTGGCAATCATTTGCACGATGGGCCTGGTGGTCGGCGCTTATCTGTGGAAAAAGGGTCGCTGATCCAGACCTGATCCGCCGCAACACCTCATCCGCCTCTCCCCCGAAGGCCATCATTTGTAACGAATGATGGCCTTTCATCTAATTGTCACAATCGGTTCATAGAGTAGTCACATGGCCTGCAGATACTGGCCCCCGATTCATCTAACCCCGTTTGCTAGGAGTAAGGCATGAAACTGAAGCGTGTGATGGCGGCCCTGACTTTTGTCGCCGCAGGCGTTGCAACTGCCAATGCGGTTGCCGCTGGTGTTGACCCGGCTATTCAGCCCTACGTGAAGACCACTGGTGTGTCGGGCAACCTGTCCAGCGTTGGTTCTGACACCCTGGCGAACCTGATGACCTTGTGGGCTGAGGCGTACAAAAAAGAATATCCAAACGTAAACATCCAGATTCAAGCTGCCGGTTCTTCGACCGCGCCGCCTGCGATTACTGAAGGCACCGCTAACCTGGGCCCGATGAGCCGCAAAATGAAAGACAACGAACTGGCTGCCTTCGAGCAGAAGTACGGCTACAAGCCTACCGCCATCCCGGTGGCAGTGGATGCCCTGGCCGTGTTCGTGCACAAGGACAACCCGATCAAGCACCTGACCATGGAACAGGTTGATGCGATCTTCTCTTCGACCCGCCTGTGCGGCGCCAAAGCCGACGTTAAAACCTGGGGCGACCTGGGTGTGACCGGCGACCTGGCCAACAAGCCGGTTCAACTGTTCGGTCGTAACTCGGTATCCGGCACTTACGGCTACTTCAAGGAAGAAGCCCTGTGCAAAGGCGACTACAAGCCTAACGTGAACGAACAGCCGGGCTCGGCTTCGGTTGTGCAGTCGATCAGCAGCTCGCTGAACGGCGTCGGTTACTCGGGCATCGGTTACAAAACCGCCAGCGTGAAGACCGTGCCTTTGGCTAAAAAAGGCAGCACCGAGTTCATCGAAGACACCGAAGAAAACGCACTGAACGGCAAATACCCGCTGTCGCGTTTCCTCTACGTGTACGTGAACAAGGCGCCGAACAAGCCGCTGAACCCGCTGGAAGCCGAGTTCATCAAGCTGGTGCTGTCCAAGCAAGGTCAGGAAGTGGTCGTGAAGGATGGCTACATCCCTCTGCCAGCCAAAGTCGCTGCCAAAGCATTGGCTGACCTGGGTCTGAAAGAAGGCGGCGCTGACGTCGCCAAGAAGTAATGACTGTGTAGTTGCTGCCGAGGGCTGCTAAAAGGATTGCGCAGACTTCAGATCAACGGGTTGCTGCGCAACCCTTCGCAGCCTGCGGCAGCGACTACAGCCGCTTCACCAAATTTTCCATTCCGCTGCCAGCACCGTCGGGCGGCGGATTTTTTGCGTCACTGCTTTGTCATCTTTCTGTCATACAGGACCGCTAGGGTGTGCGCATGAATGATCTGGCCAACTCTCCAATGACTACGACATCCGCTCCCAAGCGCATTGATTTCAATACGCCTGAACTGCAACGCAAGCGCCGCATCCGTGCGCTCAAAGATCACCTGACCCGCTGGTATGTATTTATCGGCGGGCTTGCCGTGCTCGGCGCAATCACCCTGATCTTCTTCTTCCTGGGCTATGTGGTTTATCCGTTGTTCCAGGGCGCCGACCTGAACGCCAAGCAGGCGATTACGCCGGTGTGGATGCAGGACGCCGGCAAGCCGCTGATGATCTCCGTTGAGGAGCAGAACCAGGTCGGCATGCGGGTTTCCGACAAGGGCATGGTGTTGTTCTTCAACGTGAAGAACGGCGAAGAGTTGTCGCGGGTCAACCTGCCGTTGCCGGCCGGCACACAAGTGACTTCGCTGGGCGAGGATCAGCCGGGTAATCCGGTGGTGGTGCTGGGCCTGTCCAACGGTCAGGCGCTGGTGTTCCGTCACAGCTATAAAGTCAGCTACCCTGATGGCAAGAAGACCATCACCCCGGCGATTGAGTACCCGTATGGTGAAACGCCGATCGTGCTCGACCCGCAGGGCGGCGCGCTGGATCACGTCAACCTTAGCGTCAACGATTCAACGCTGGTGCTGGCCGGTTCCTCGGGCGCGCAACTGAACGTGCTGTCACTGGCCCGTGAAGAAAACATGATGACCGACGAGGTCACCAACACCGAGACCCGCATCGACCTGCCGCAGATGACCAAACAGGTCAAAGCGCTGTATATCGACCCGCGTCAGCAGTGGCTGTATGTGATCAACGATCGCGCCCAGGCCGATGTGTTCAGCCTGCGCGACAAGAGCCTCAACGGTCGCTACAAGCTGGTTGATGACGCTACGACCGAGATCACCGCCAGCACCCAACTGGTGGGCGGTATCTCGCTGATTTTTGGTGATTCCAAGGGTGGCTTGAGCCAGTGGTTCATGGCCCGCGATCCGGATGGCGAACAACGTTTCAAACACATCCGCAGCTTCCAGATGGGCACTTCGCCGATTGTAGAAATTACCGCCGAGCAACGTCGCAAGGGCTTCCTGGCCCTGGATGCGGCTGGTGAGATCGGTGTGTTCCACAGCACCGCGCATCGCACCCTGCTGGTCGAGAAAGTGGCAGAAGGTCCGGGCATCATGGCGTTGTCGCCGCGTGCCAACCGCATCATCGTTGAAGAGGGTGGCAAGCTGCTGCCACTGACCTTGAAAAACCCGCATCCGGAAGTGTCCTGGAGCGCGCTGTGGAACAAGGTCTGGTACGAGAACTACGACGAGCCTAAATACGTCTGGCAATCAACCGCTGCCAACACTGACTTCGAACCGAAAATGAGCCTGGCGCCATTAACCTTCGGTACCTTGAAAGCTGCGTTCTACGCGATGTTGCTGGCGGCTCCGCTGGCCGTTGCCGCGGCGATCTACACCGCTTACTTCATGGCTCCGACTCTGCGCCGCAAGGTCAAGCCGGTGATCGAGCTGATGGAAGCGATGCCGACGGTGATCCTCGGTTTCTTTGCCGGCCTGTTTCTGGCGCCGTATGTGGAGGGCCACTTGCCGGGGATTTTCAGCCTGCTGGTGCTGATGCCAATCGGCATTCTGGTGGCGGGCTTCAGCTGGAGCCGCCTGCCCGAGTCGATCCGCCTGCGCGTGCCGGAGGGCTGGGAGAGCCTGATCCTGATCCCGGTGATCCTGTTTGTGTGTGGCCTGTCGCTGTATATGAGCCCGTTTATGGAAGCCTGGTTCTTCGGTGGCGACATGCGCCTGTGGATCTCCCACGATCTGGGTATCACCTACGATCAGCGCAACGCTCTGGTAGTCGGCCTGGCGATGGGCTTCGCAGTGATCCCCAATATCTACTCGATTGCTGAAGACGCCGTATTCAGCGTACCTCGCGGCCTGACCCTGGGTTCGCTGGCGCTGGGTGCCACGCCGTGGCAAACCATGACTCGCGTGGTCATCCTGACCGCCAGCCCGGGGATCTTCTCGGCACTGATGATCGGTATGGGCCGTGCGGTCGGCGAAACGATGATTGTATTGATGGCCACCGGTAACACCCCGGTCATGGAAATGAACCTGTTCGAAGGCCTGCGTACCCTGGCGGCGAACGTGGCGGTGGAAATGCCGGAGTCGGAAGTGGGCGGCAGCCATTACCGCGTGCTGTTCCTCTCGGCGCTGGTGCTGCTGTTGTTCACCTTCATCATGAACACTCTTGCCGAACTGATTCGTCAGCGTCTGCGCAAGAAATATTCGTCGCTTTAAGGAAGGTAGAAGTCTGTGAAACAGAATTCCCTCAAAGGCTGGTTCAAGAGCGGCGCTCCAGGCGTCTGGATCAGCGGTGGCGCAGTGTCCATCGCCGTCATCATGACCATCGGCTTGCTGTCGGTGATCGCCGTGCGTGGCCTGGGTCACTTCTGGCCTGCCGATCTGATCCACGCCGAATACAACGTGCCGGGTGATGCCAATCACCTGGTGATCGGCGAAGTGGTGCAAAAAGAAGAAGTGCCCCGCGAGCGTCTGAAAAGCGCGGGCCTGCCGGTGCCGGAACAGGGCCCGGAGTTCATGACCCGTGAGCTGATCAAGGTTGGCAACCGTGACCTGAATGGCAATGACTTTACCTGGGTGGTCGGCGAGTGGCTGACCAACCAGAGCACGCCGCCAGAGTTGATGGCCATTGAGCGCCGCGAGTGGGGCAACTTCTACGGCTACCTGGTTAACGTCAAGGAAGATGGCAAGGTGGTGGCAGAAGGTGCCGCGGCCTGGCCGGAGCTGCAAGCGCGGGTCAAACGGGTCAATGACCTGGCCGCGCAACTGAGCCAGCTTGAGAAGAAAGACATCGGCGCGATCAACTACGGGCTGGAGCGCATCCGCCTGCAGGGTCGCAAGCTGGAGCTGGAAGGCAAGCTGACGCCGCAGGCACAGGCCGATATGGAAGCCGAGCGCGCCGAGCTGAATGCACGCTACAAGGCCATCGAAGACCGCCTGGGTGAGTTGCACGCACAGTTCAACCGCGACAGCCTCACGGCCCGCGATGCCAACGGTAAAGAGCTGGAAATCGGCATCGGCAAAGTGGTCAAGGTCTACCAGCCGAACGCGATGAACAGCTGGCAGAAACTGGCGATGTACTTCAGCAATATCTGGGAATTCCTGAGCCAGGATCCGCGCGAAGCCAACACCGAGGGCGGGATCTTCCCGGCTATTTTCGGTACGGTGATGATGACCCTGATCATGGCGGTGATCGTGACGCCGTTTGGTGTGCTGGCGGCGGTTTACCTGCGTGAATATGCCAAGCAAAACACCCTGACCCGGGTTATCCGGATCGCGGTGAACAACCTGGCGGGTGTACCGGCCATTGTGTACGGCGTATTTGGTCTGGGCTTCTTTGTGTATGTGCTGGGTGGCTCGGTTGACCGTCTGTTCTTCGCTGAAGCATTGCCTGCGCCGACCTTTGGTACGCCGGGCCTGATGTGGGCTTCGCTGACTCTGGCGCTGCTGGCCGTGCCGGTGGTGATTGTGGCCACTGAAGAAGGGCTGGCGCGGATCCCGCGTACAGTGCGCGAAGGCTCGCTGGCGCTGGGTGCAACCAAATCGGAAACCCTGTGGAAAATCGTGCTGCCGATGGCCAGCCCGGCCATGATGACCGGCATGATCCTCGCCGTGGCCCGTGCCGCTGGTGAAGTGGCACCGCTGATGCTGGTGGGCGTGGTCAAGCTGGCGCCGTCGCTGCCGCTGGACGGCAACTATCCGTACCTGCACCTTGACCAGAAGATCATGCACCTGGGCTTCCATATTTATGACGTCGGCTTCCAGAGCCCTAACGTTGAAGCTGCCCGACCACTGGTTTACGCCACGGCGCTGCTGCTGGTACTGGTGATCGCAACCCTGAACCTGTCCGCCGTGTGGATTCGTAACCACCTGCGCGAGAAGTACAAGGCGCTGGATAGCTGATAGACACATGACCTGTGGGAGCGGGCTTGCCCGCGATGGCATCGGTAAGGTTTCAACGTGAAACCGAGGTGCCTGAATCGCGAGCAAGCCCGCTCCCACAGAAGAAACCCGGTTACTGAAAAACCGAAACGAATTTTTAGCGTATGGAGCAACCCATGCAGCATGAATCCTCAGCCCACGGCATCAACATGTCCGCCTTGGGTCGCACCAAACAAAGCTTGAACCTGGCCAACGAAGAAGTCGCCATTGAAGTACCTGGCCTGAATCTTTACTACGGTGAAAAACAGGCCCTGTACGACGTCTGCCTGAATATCCCGAAACAACGGGTAACGGCATTTATCGGCCCGTCCGGCTGTGGCAAGTCCACGCTGTTGCGTACCTTCAACCGCATGAATGACCTGGTGGACGGCTGCCGCGTTGAAGGCGAGATCAACCTGTACGGCAACAACATCTACCGCAAGGGCGAGGATGTTGCCGAGCTGCGTCGTCGCGTCGGCATGGTGTTCCAGAAGCCTAACCCGTTCCCCAAGACCATCTACGAAAACGTGGTTTACGGCCTGCGCATTCAGGGCATCAATAAAAAACGCGTGCTCGACGAGGCGGTTGAATGGGCGCTCAAGGGCGCTGCGTTGTGGGACGAAGTCAAAGACCGCCTGCACGACTCGGCACTGGGTTTGTCCGGTGGCCAGCAACAGCGCCTGGTGATTGCCCGTACCATCGCGGTGGAGCCCGAAGTATTGCTGCTTGATGAGCCGTGTTCGGCACTCGACCCGATCTCGACGTTGAAAGTCGAAGAGCTGATCTACGAACTCAAATCCAAGTTCACTATCGTGATCGTGACCCACAACATGCAACAGGCGGCCCGTGTTTCGGATTACACGGCGTTTATGTACATGGGCAAGATGGTTGAATATGGTGACACTGACACGCTGTTCACCAACCCGGCCAAAAAGCAGACCGAAGACTACATCACCGGGCGATATGGTTAGTAGCAGCTGCAAGCCGTCAGCTTCAAGCGGCAAGTAGCGGCAGTTTTGCGTAACGACACAATCAGCTTGCAGCTTATGGCTTGCAGCTCACAGCTTTTGCGGAGCAAACCCATGATTTCAAAGGATGGCCTCACCCATCACATTTCCGCGCAGTTCAACGCGGAACTCGAAGACGTGCGCAGCCACCTGCTGGCGATGGGCGGTCTGGTCGAGAAACAGGTCAATGATGCGGTCACCGCACTGATCGAGGCCGACTCGGGGCTGGCGCAACAGGTGCGCGAAATCGATGAACAGATCAATCAGATGGAACGCAATATCGACGAGGAGTGCCTGCGCATTTTGGCCCGTCGTCAGCCTGCGGCGTCTGACTTGCGTTTGATCATCAGCATTTCCAAGTCGGTAATCGACCTGGAGCGCATCGGTGACGAAGCGACCAAGATCGCCCGTCGGGCCATCCAGTTGTGCGAAGAAGGTGAGGCGCCGCGTGGCTACGTTGAAGTGCGCCATATCGGCGACCAGGTGCGCAATATGGTGCGTGATGCACTGGATGCGTTTGCCCGCTTTGACGCCGACCTGGCCCTGTCGGTGGCGCAGTACGACAAAATCATCGATCGCGAGTACAAGACCGCGCTGCGTGAGCTGGCTACTTACATGATGGAAGACCCGCGTTCGATCTCGCGCGTGTTGAGCATCATCTGGGTACTGCGATCGCTGGAGCGTATTGGCGACCACGCACGCAATATCTCGGAACTGGTGATTTATCTGGTGCGCGGTACAGACGTGCGGCACATGGGCCTCAAGCGCATGCGTGAAGAAGTTCAGGGTACGGGTGCCGATAACGCTAATGTTGCGCCGTTGCCTGACGATAAATAAGACAGCCCGATCTAAAAAACGCCCGGCTCAATGCCGGGCGTTTTGGTTTTCGGGCGTTCATATCCAAGGAGCAGTCGATGAGCAAGGTGAGTGTGCTGGTGGTAGATGACGCGTCGTTTATTCGTGATCTGGTTAAAAATTGCCTGCGTAACTACTTCCCGGGCATCAGGATCGAAGACGCGGTCAACGGCCGCAAAGCCCAGGCCTTGCTGTCCCGTGAAGCCTTCGATCTGGTGTTGTGCGACTGGGAAATGCCGGAGATGTCCGGCCTTGAACTGTTGACCTGGTGCCGCGAGCAAGACCGTCTGAGAACGCTGCCGTTTATCATGGTCACCAGCCGTGGTGACAAAGAGAACGTGATCCAGGCCATTCAGGCCGGGGTTTCAGATTTCGTCAGCAAGCCTTTCACCAATGAGCAGTTGTTGTCCAAGGTGAAGAAGGCGTTCACCAAGGCGGGATTGCTGAGTGCCGTGATGGCCAGCACCCCGGCGCGGGTAAGCTCGGCGTTTGGCAATGATTCACTGAATGCGTTGACCGGCGGCAAGGCGCAAGTCGTGGCTCCGACGACGCTGGTATCCGCTCCGGTTGCCCCGTCGCCCCGCCCGGCACCTGTCGCGGCACCGGCACTGACCAGCCGTGGCCAGGGGCAACTGCGTTTGCCCAGCGGTACACAAACCTGCGTGATCAAGGCGCTGAGCCTCAAGGAGGCGCTGCTGGTGGTGCGTCGTGGCGAAGTGCTGCCTCAGGTACTGGACAGTGCCGTACTGGACCTTGAACAGGGCGAGAATGCCGAGGTGGCGCGTTTGAACGGTTATCTGCATGCCATCGTGGCATTCGAGCCAAAACCGGACAGTGCATGGTTGCAACTGACCTTTCGCTTTGTCGATCAGGACGCCGACAAAATGAACTACCTGTCGCGGCTGATCGCCCACGGCACGGCGCAGAAGCATTTTGTGCCGGGTGCCTGATGAAGGAGCTTTTGTAGCAGCTGCCGAAGGAACGAGGCTGCGTTCGGCAGCTGCTACAGGGCAATTGCAACCCGCCAGCTATCAATCCAGAAATGCCAGCTGATAGGTCTCGCGATCAATCATCACCAGCTGCACATTGTTGATTCGGGTATTGGCAGGCTTGCCGTTGACGGCCACCGATGTTTCGATCCGGTAAATACCCTGTGGCGCACGTTCATCAAGGGTGATGGTGAAGGTGTTCTCGTAGCCGCCACTGCCGCCTTTGGTGTTCGCAACCTTGCTGCCTTCTTTCAACGGCTTGGTTTCGTTGGGGGCGAACAGGCGGATCTCTTCCTTGATTTCGCTGATCGGTTGAGCTGCGCCGTTGATTGCAACAATATTGGAAACCACGGTAATCGGTTGACCCCGTTTGATGGTCATACCGGGCTGGATACTGGTGTCGTAGCTAACCAGCTCTGGCTGGGCCGGTTGTTTCTTGCCCGAGGTTTTGTATAGCTGCTCAACTTCTTGTGCAGTTTTGGTCTGTACCGACTTGGCATTGATCGCGAAACAGGCGGCCATGCCGGCAACCCCGCCAATCAATACGCCTGCGCCTTTATCGTTGGCACCGCTCACAGCCGCACCCGCCGCCGCACCTGCTGCAATGGCCAGGCCGCACTTCATCCAGTCGCTGCCACTCCAATTGGTCGGGTTCATGCTGGCAGAGTCGATATTGGCGCAGCCTTGCAGACCCAGTAGCGAAGCCAGTCCCAAGGCCAATATGCGTTTATCCAAAGTGTTGGAGGGCAATTTCATCAGTAACTTCCAAGTAATAGAGGGAAAAACTTACACACCCTGATTATTCGATCCGGGTTCGATTCAGTGCTTCTTTGAGCTGTTGTTCGGCCTGGCGGATGATGTTGCGTGCCCGATTGTTGTTCGGGTCCATGCCCAGTACGACCTTGGCCACGGCAATTGCGGACTGGTACTCCCCGGCGTTCAGCGCGTTTTGCGCTTGCTGCAGTGAGGCGTTAACCGCTTTGGCGGCCTGTTGCTGCTGTTGGTCACGTACCTGGCGATCGGCCGCTTCCTGGCGCTGACGCTCAAGAGCTTGCTGTTCGCGCAGGGCATCGGCTTGTCGCGCCGCCTCGGCAGACTGGGCTTTGAGCAACTGCTGTTTTTGCGCCGCATCCTGCAATTGTTGCTGGCGCGCCTGGGCGGCCTGCGCACGTTGTAGAAGACTCAAGGCCCGAGGGTCATTGCTGTCCTGTTGCAAGGCGAGCCCGGCATTGTCCAGTGCGCAAGCAAAGTCCCTGGTGTCAAAACAACTTTGCCCGGTCTGCACAAAGGCATCGAGCTTTTGCTGGCTTTGCCCGGCCATCATCTTTATCGCAGCGTAGCCACCCACGACCACTGCCAGAGTTGCAACGGCCATTATCAGCGCCGGTTTTCTGTTGGTGGGCGCTGGAGTTGCTGCAGGCGGCGCAGGTGGGGGAGTCGCCGGACCTGGTACAGGTATTGGCGCTGCAGCAGGTATGTCCCGGGCCGGTGGAGCACTGGCAGGTGTGACGGTTGCTTTGGGTGCAGGCGCGGCTGGCCGTGTCTTGGGTTCAGGTGCCGGCACCGGGGTAACCGCTGCGGGCGCCTGCTGTAGCGAGACGCCGCAGAACGGGCAGTATTTAACTGGGCCGCAGAGCCCCTGACCGCAGGCGCTGTTGGCGCATGAGGTCGGGAATGCAGAGGCTTTGGCTGACGATGCGGACATAGTCTTCTCGTGTGCGCTCAAGGTGCCGGCGGTGGAGCCGGGGCTGTCAGGGGAGGGCCACCCACGGCAGGCGCAAACAGATGCGCCAGTTCCATGATTTGCCCGGCCGTCAGCCAGGCGGCCATGCCTTCACGCCACAGCAAGCTGTCGCGGGTGATTTGCCCGGACTGCACGTATTGCTGCAGTTGCTGGGTGTTGTAAGGGCCGTAATTGGTCCCGCTGACACTCAGGTGGTAGCTGTGTTGTGGTGCGGCGAACGGTGGTGGTGCGCCGTTACCTGCTGCTGGCGGTGGTGGAGCCATACCTGCTGGCGGGGCTGCACTGGCCTGGTTGAACAGATTTTCCAGCCAACCTTCGTTAAAGAACTCTTTAACTACGGTGAGTTTTTCGCCGTGGAGGGCATCCACTTCCTCTTTGTACACATCAGCCAGCGAGCCTTCGATGTGACGGCTCCATTGCCCTTTGTATTGTTCGGCAAGCGCACGCAGCTTTTTCGCGTCGGCTGGAGCCTGACGGTTCAATCGAGCCATGTACTCGTTCTTCAACAACTCGGCGATCTTGAACGGAAATGCTTCAAAGTTGCTGGAGACGCCTTCTTCGCTCGTGCGTTTTTGCGCTTTGTAGGCGCTGATACTTAAATCTTCGAACAGTTCGACCAGCGCCGCCACTTGAGCGTTATCCAGGCGCAAGGACTTCTCTTTGACCTGCGCAGTAATGTCGGTGCGATGAATACTGTGGAAACCGCTTTGGCGAATGGAGAACTCATCGCCAATGGTGAAGTTGTCCTTGGCGATCAGGAACTCGTACAAGCCGTTGTTCAGACGCTCCAGGATGCCCAGTGCAATCGCGTGCAGGAAGAGTTTGAAGTCTTCGGCAAACTGACGGTATTGCTCCTGGTTGAACTGGATGGGTTGTACGAACTGGCTGATGCGTTTGTGTACATGCAACGGGATGATCGCGCTTTCTTTGCGATAGCTGGCCAGGTAGGTCGACAGCTGGGTCAACGCCGGGATCGGGAAACCGCTTAACTCGGTGTAGCAAATCAGTTTGCCGGGCATACCGGACTCCACAAACTGAATTTGCCCGGCGGTCATCCCCGTGCCTTGTGGCAGACACTGTGCAAGTTGGGCGCCATAAGTGCGGCTGAACTCACTGGCGTTTTGTACGCCAATCAGGCAGGTGTAGAGGTCTTTGTGAATGTCGAAGTCGCCATTGAGGTTCAGTGGCACCCAAGGCATGGCCCTCTGCAGCAGCAGGCGGAATTTCTCGCGCTGCTCGTCCGGGGTCAGCGCAGCCAGGGCCGTCATCAGCGGGTCGACGCCCGGCAGATTTTTCGGCAACTGCTGCACGGCCTTGTTGCGTAGCTTGAGCAGCAACTCTTCCTGACCTTCCTGAGTCTGCAGTTTGCCAAACAGGGTTTTCGAGCCGCCGAAGTCCTTGAATGCATCTTTGGCCCACTCACGTACTTGCTGGCTGTCGACGGGTTGCTCTTCGTCGTTTTTCACCAATGCCAGCGGGATCAGTGTGGCGTGCTGGGTGTGGATACTTGCCTTTATTTTGGCGATATTGGCGTCGATGCCTTTGAGCAGGTTATCGACGGCGTTGCGGCCATCCTGCAGGCGGCCGACAAAGCCACTCCAGATTGGGCGGCCGTTGTTGTCGACTGACTCCTTGCGACCCAACCATTCGGAAATGTCACGCAGCAATTGTGCAGCTTCGCGGGCAGCTACCGAACGGACATAGAACAGCAGGCTGTCGCGCAGAGTGTCTTTGACCTGGCTGATCACCGTGTCGGCTTGTTTTTCTTTACCGCTCAGGCGGGCCAGCAGGCCTTTGCCTGTGGTTTCTTTCAGACGCTCGAATTCTCGGGCAAGCTCTGACGATTCGAGCTTTTCAGACAGCTCCTTGAAACGCCCGGCGTTTTTTTCCAGCGCAGGAATAATGCCGTTATCGTTTTCAAGGCGGTCCTTGATCATTTCGACCAGCGCCAGGGTGTAATCCAGACCGCCGCGCTCATCATCGTCCAGGCGCCGGAACAGCTGCTCGGGCAAGCTGTCTTCACGTGTCCATTGAGCGAAACGCTTGAGCCGGTTTTCCTTGATGCGCACCTCATGGTTACGCTCGGCGCTGTCGATGGAGCTGCCCTTGGTGTCGCGCTCCAGTTGCTGCTGAATTTCCCGTACCAGTGTCAGCCATTGATCCTTATCGGCGCCGCCGTTTTGCAGGCGCTCGAACAAGGCCTCGACCTTCTGTTCGATCTGGGCGATGACGCTGTTGTCGCCTTCGACTTGCAGCAGGTCATCGGCAATCTGGTAGTGAGTGAACTCCCCTGTGGCCTGGGTCAGCTCTACACGGGACAAAAACTCTGGCAGGTCTGTGAACGTGCGCGCAGTGATGGTCAGCTGTTCCTTGAGGAACTCGTCGCGCTCTTTATCGGTAGGACGATTGCCAGTGACTTCCGCGTTGGCCACGCCGAAGAATGCCTTGAGCATGTGTTGCACTTGCTGGTTAAGGCGTACGTTCTGGCGTGCATCGATCTGAGTGTCGAGCACCGCCTGCCCTACGGAGGAGTAGGCACGCGGGAAGCGCAGCTTGGTGTCGCTGCCGTAGTCCTGTGGCAGGCTGACCTCGAAGTTACGGATCTTGAACTGGTTCTGGTTGACGGCCACCGAACGCTTTTTGTTTGCGAAGTCTTGCGAGGTGAAGTCGGTGAACATCACATCGGAGACCATCTCGTAGATGTCTTCCTGATTTTCGGTTCGGGCTTGCGCGACGTTGCCGTTGTCGAGGATGAACACATCATCGTATGGGCGTGATTCGATAAACAGGTTGTCGGTGGCGTCCCAGTGCTTGAGCAACGGGTTGCCGCGCATGCAGGTTTCCAGCTCCATCAAGGCAGCGTAGCCGTTTGCCTGTACCCGCTCGGTATTGAAGGCATTGAAGCCCCCTGGCAGTACAAAAAACAGGTCGACTTTGCCAGAAATGTTGTTTTCTTTAAGGATGGCCTTGGCCAGGTAGCCCATGTCCAGAAATGACCCTGAACCTGTACCACCTGCCGCAGAGCCGGTGATGACGATGCGGATTTTGCCGGGGTCAATTTCCAGGCCGAGTTTTTTCAGTTTGTCAGCCTGAGTGCCGATGTTGTTGAGCAAGCGCCCGACCTTGTCGCGCAATTTGTCGCGGATGGTGGGGTATTTATCGAAAAAATACAGGCGGGACAGCGCGCGAATCTGCCCGGCCCCTTTGGACGGGTCGATCCCCAGGGACTTGATTTTGTCCGGGGTCAGGGGGAACCACTCGGCCACTTCGCGGTGGCGATTGAGTTCATCAATGGAGTGGGTGTATTTGCTCAGGTGCAGAGGCTCAATGACTTTTTCTTCGGAGGTGAAGGCCACTTGCTCGGCAAGTACGTCAGTTTTGACCGATTTGCCATCCTGGGTTACTTCACCGGAGTCGAGGTCGAAGTTGATGAACTGCACCAGCGGAAAATCCGAGATGTGCTGTACCTGATTGTTCCCTCCCCAAATGGCATTGAGGATGCGCCGGCGCAGGCGGATATTGACCTTCATGCCGGTGCCGCCCAGGGCGATAAACAAGGTGGGGTGGATCTTTTCGCTGACCGGTGGGGTTACCGGGCTGGAAGGTTGTGCACTCTTGTCCATCTAAAACTCCATGAGCCCTTGGGGCTGACCGATGATCTCGGTGTGTTGATCCACAAATCAGGTAAAGCGGGCCAGGAGCGGGTGAGTGCCCCCGGCGTTATGTTCAGCGTTTAGCCGAAAACGTCATCAGCCAAGCCACCAGCGAGATGGCAGCGACACCGCCCAGAGGTGCGATGTACAACGGCGCAAGGAACTGCCCCGAGTTGAGTACGGCAAGCACGGCCATGATGGCGATCATCAACAGGCCCAGAAACAGGAACCAGCCCGAGGCATTGGCCCGGCTTGGTGCTACACGCTCACGCACGCGCCAGTTGGCATAGGCGTTTTTGATCACGAAAAACAGGATGGCCAGTACCACCAGCACGGCGACGCCAATCAGGGCATCGCGGCTGTCGACTTTCTTCGCCCCGAGGTCCAGGCCCAACGGTTGTGGCGCGGCCAGGGTGGTGGTCGTGGGCGACGGCGCAGGACTTTCGCTTTCGATCGGTGCTGGCAATGTGCTGGTCTGTGCCATGTATAAAACTTCCTTGCTATGCGTGTGGGGTTACTTGAGTCGTACGGCGGTATCGGGCTGGATATTTTCCAGGCGGGCACCAAACAGGCCGCGCTTGAGGGTCGCGACCCTGTTCTGGTTTGAATCGTATACGCCGGCACTGCTGAAGGGTTTGAGCGGATAAGACTGGGGCACACCTTCGACGATCACGGTCAGGGTCTTTTTGCCTGCAATCAGCAAGGCAGCCAGCAGGGCGCCAATCAAGAGCAGAACAAACAGCCCCAGCAGCATGAGCACCGGGCCGAGCGGGTAGCTGATTTTCAGCACAACCGGCAGACGGGTCTCGGAAGTAGTGGCTTCACCGGACGGGATAAATACGTCAGGCAGGGCGTCGCCGGGGAACAGTTCATTCATGCGCGCAATAAACTCCTGGGAGATGCGCAGTTGTTGCTCACTGAGGCTGATGTTGATGCTGCCAGCGCGTTGGTAACCGCTGGAAAAGATCACATCGCTGGACCATTGCGATGGCAGAGGCGGCAGTTGCAGGCTGATCTTCAGCTCGTCGGAACGGGCGCCGGGTTCAAGGTCTTTCAGGCGGTCCAACGATATATTCGAGTTCAGGGCTTCGCCCGGCATGTCCAGGGTCATGCCTATTTTGGCGTCATGAATCTGGTAGGGGTTGAACTGATTTTCGAATTTTCCAAGCAGCACGGCGGTTTTCGGCGAGCTGTCGACATTGATATTGAGGATGACTGTTTGCTGGTCGGGGGCCAGTTCGGCACTCACGTCCTGAGTGTCTTCAACACCGGTGGGAATAAAGCGCACGGCAGCCTGGGTCAAAGGTTTGAGCCGTACCCGGTCATCTTTCAGCAAGCTGGCGAGGGCAGGCTGATTGAGCACTTGCTCAAGTGCGACGCCGGCTTTTTGACCATAGGCCAGAGCGTAGATCATCAACCCGTTGGCTTCGTAGTTGGGACCTTTGACCGGCATTTTCTGCGGGAAAGCGGCAATCCGGGTGATAGCGCCTTCGTTGTGCAACAGGTCGTAGAACTCGCGATTTTTGGCCTGGGTTTCGCTGCTGTTGTTAGGGCTGTTTTTATTGTTGGTGATGATCCAGACAATACCCTCACGGCCTTCCAGCCCGGTGGTGATAGAGGCCAGCAGGGCCTCTTTGAAATCGGTGTCGGCATAGGCGCCGCTGGCTTTGCGTTCCAGCTTCAAGCCATTGACGTAGTTGGGCAGTGCGGCGTGGTTGGCCGGGCCGCGGTAGATCCACTCGGGCGACGGGTGCTGGCTGTCAGCCTGGTTGAACCCGCCAATCACGACTTCTGCGCTACCGGCAGCAGTGCTCACCAGTTGGGTGACCATCGGCTTGAACGGCGATGACGGGTCGCTGTAGAACGGCTCCATCCAACCTGAGTTCTGTACCAGGAATACCTGGCGCAGAGGCTCTGCACTGACCACGCTGCTGGCAAGCACGAAGGATATCAACAGGCAGCGGCGCAGCCAGAAGGTCAAGCATTCCATCGGTAAAGCGCTCCGCATGAGTCGATATACAGCCACATTGCGTTATCAAAAAAGAACCACTGGGCATTCCAGGGTTCGCTGGCACGGGCACTGATCGAGAAGCGCTGGTCACCGACCTGCTCGAAGCAATAATCGACATCCATTGGCTGGCGGCTGTCGAAAAAAGCTTCCAGCGTATTGGTCTGCTGGGCCCGCATTGAAAGGAGTCGCTTTTGCGTGGCGAATTCTATGAAGGGGTGCACCACTTCACGGGTGGTGGGCTCGATATTCTCGTCGTGTTCGCCCCAGGGCAACTCAAGCCGGATGTTGTATTTAAAGCTCAAGTGTCCGGTACTCAGGCGATAGCCTTTGATGGGCATCGGCAGGTCGGTAGCGCCCGGATCCAGTTGCAGGTAATGCTGGCCGTCGGCATCGAAGATCAACTGCCACAGGCCCCTGCCATCCAGAAACGGCGGGCCTTGCTCGGGATGGGCGGTGGCGTTGTTGGGCCACGGATGCCATTGGGCCTTGAGTTCGCTGCCTTGGGTCAGGCTGAGATAGCCGTGCTCACCGATCCACAGCAGGCGCCGGGAGGCTGCGTCGAGAATCGGCGCCGAGAGCCGGGTCATGCGCTCATGGTCAGCCCCTTTAACCAGACAACGATCCCACCCGTAGAGGCTGGCAGGGTTGACGATGCAAACGTGGCCGCTCTTGAGCTGAGGCAAGTAAGACTGGCCTTCCAGCGTGCCAGGGCCGGCCAGCGGACTGCCGTCGTCGCGCAAGGTTTGGTAGCGCAGCGTAAGTGGCTCAACGCTGATCAACGTGGCGCCGCTGTCACTGGAAAGCAGCAGGTGCTGCGTGCCTTCGTCCTGGTGAAGGCTGACCGACCATGCCCAGTTTTCCAGGCGTGAGCGACCTATGGGCTCGCCTTTTGGCAGCAGTTCAAGCCACTTTTGCGAGCCTCTCTGCCACAGGAACAAACTGCCCTCGCGGCTTAGTGCGTATAGGGCTTCGCGATGCCCGCCGAGGTTGGCGGCGAGGAAATTGAGGCCGTTTTTGCGAGGCAACCCAATAATCTGTTTACGACTGTTCAGGTCACCCTGACGGGTATCGAGCAACTGGGTGTACAAGCGCGAGCTGATATCTTCGGCCGAGGACAGTTTGCAGCGCTCATTGATGACGCGAGAGCCACTGCCATCGCCATAAGGCGGCAGCCAACGGGTCGTCGTTTGATAGGTGACCTTTGGCAGCGGTTTGCCTGTGCTGGGGCAAAATGCGAAAGCTGCAGGCAGGTAGTTACCGGGGGATGAATCGGGCGCGGGTGTTGCACCGACCAGATAATCCAGATCCACCAGCTCAGCCAGGGGCTTGGTACCAGCAACCTGGTGCAGAGAGAATGTACCGTCATCCGTTTGCAGCCACTCTTGGTCGCCTAGCGTCCAGACAGAGGTACGGTCGTTTCTGGCTATCTCCATATAATCCTGCCGATACCTGTAAGCGGTGCATGCCAGTCCCTGCCAGGGTTATGGCAAGCACTTCACAAATGAGAGGGTGTGACTTAAACGACGGTGTGAACAGCGGCTTTTATCAATGCTGACTAATGGCGCGGTGCCACTTTCCATCGCGGAATAGTGGCAGAATGATAGGGCTTGTCAACCGAACTTTAGTTAGGTCAGGGCAGCTGCAAACCGCCTGAAGCCTTGTGCAGTGCCCGTAGATGTTCACCGATCAGTTTGACGTTGGCTTCGGTGGCGGCAATTTCGGCCGCACGTGCCGGCTCCAGCAGGCTGCGCACTTCCTTGTCCAGATCAGTGGTCAGGCGCAGCAATTGCTGCTGGCGCTGGCTGCTTTCTGATTCGAGCAATTGCCATTCCTTGGCTTGCGGCAGGCCGTAGCCGCCGTTACCGAGCAATTCTGCCGGACGGCTGAGGAAGCCACTGCTGGCGAGAATCTCTTGCAGGGTTTTGTTGGCTTTGTCCATGCCGCCATCCTTGAGCCCGCGCGCGCCCAGGTACTTTTGTTTGACCTCGTCCTGGGCCAGCAGCAGTTGCCGGCGGAAGCTGGCCTGCTCCAGCAACAACAATGCCGCGCTGGCCCGCAGATCAGCCTGCTCAAGCCAAGGGCGGCGCTCGTCTGCATTCAGGGCCAGCCAGTCTTCGACACTGGTTTGCTTGATCGGCAAGCGGGTTTTGAGCACGTCGAACATCGCCTGGTAACGATCGCGATAGGAATCAAAGCGATAACCCAGGCGCAACGCTTCTTTGGGGTCGTCCAGCACGCTGGTATCTGCCAGCCCGCGCGCCTTGAGCACTTCAAGCAGGCCATTGGGCATGATGCTGTCCAGGCCCTTGAGCCGGGCATTGTCGCTGCCGCTGCGCAGCAGCTTGAGGGTTTCAACCGCGCAGTTATTGGAGATGAAATAGTAGTTGCCGTCATAGCTCCAGTGCATTTCGGCGGCGTGTTCTACCACTTCCTCGATTTCAGGACGGCTCAGTTTGAGCGGCACGGAAGCCAGGCTGCGCAGTTCGGTCTTGGTGTATTCGTCGATCACCTGGGCCAGCGGCAATACAAACAGGCGCGATGGGTAAGCACCGGTCAGGCCGTCCCAACTTGAGAGTTGTACGTCATTGACGAACGCCCGGTAGGACAACACCAAATGTTCTTGAAGGTCGAGTCGGCAATCCGGCCCGCGTGGGCGGCCCGGAGCGCAGATGACCAGGCGCAGCATGCTATGCCCCCAGCGGCTGGCCCATTCCTGGTTGGCTTCGGCCAGCAGGTAGTCGACGGCGTACACCCGCTCGGGATCGACAGTGCCTAGTGGCTGCTTGGCGAAATCGTTGCCGGCATTGAGAAAGGCGAAGCTCTTGGGGCATTCGTCTTTGGCGGCAGGCGCCCAGCCGAAGTGTTGCTGGTAGTAGCGATACAGTGCCGGGCGACGGCAGGCGTAGGCCGGGTCGAGGAGGAAGTACTCCATATTGACCGCGACGAACTCCTTGGGGCTGCTGATTTCGTATAGGTCGGGGCTGCGCACGATCTGGTGGTTGTCCTGCTCGCGTTCGCCGCGACGCCCCACGTATTGCTGCCAGCCGGCCAGGTCGAGCAGGCGCGGGTCGTCACTGAGGGTAAATCGGCGTTCGGTTTGCCCGCGGCACTGGTCGGGCAGGCCGATCTGGCCTGTGTTGTTGTTTTGCCGGGTGCAGCGCCGGATCAGGCTGCGTTCGGCGGCAGGCCAGAGGCGGGCGCGATCATAGATGTGGGTCAGTTCGTGAAGTACTGTCGCGAGCATTTCCCGGCGCACGGTACCGTGGGGGCGGTTGGTCTGCCGGGTGGCGGCCGAACCATCGGTCAGCCCGGCCAGCAGCTTGCGATTGAGGTCCAGCTCGGATGTCAGTGATGCCTGACCGTAGGCGTTGGCGGGCATGTCATCGGTCCAGCCCACCAGAATCTGCCGGTCCAGTTGCTCGATAAAACGCGGTGGCAGGCTCTGCATGGCTTCGTCGAGCAGGGCTTGGCTGGCCTGTTGTTCGGCCGGGCTCAGGCCCTCGGTCTGGAGTTTCAGATGCAGTGCAGCCTGGGCGCCGCTGGCGATCAGCAGCAAGCCACAGGCAGCTAGCCAGCGCGTTAGCGGCCTCACAGTACGAGGATGGCTTCGGCGAGTTCCTGGTCGCTGGCGTTGCGCGCTTCAGGCACGCGATCGCGCAGGGTGCTAAAGGCTGCTTCCAGCTGCACGCCGCGAATGTCGCCCTGGCTGGCAACGAAAGTGGCTGCGTCATCGTGAGCTTCACGCACAACTTTGGAGTCGCGGATGGAGGTGGTGGTATCGGACGTGAAGTCGATGGTGCGACCAAAAGCACGCACGATGATGTTACTGGTCTGCACCACGGTTTGTGCCTGAGCCACATCGGCCAGCAGCAACAGGCCAAGGGTGGCGACAATTAGAGGGCTACGCATGAAATTTCTCCAGATAAAGCGGGTATTTATTGGACGAGAATTGTCTGTGCCAGTTCAAGGTCGCTGGCATTCAATTTTGGCGAGTGTTGGCGCAAATAGCGCAGGGCAGACTCCAGCTGTGCGCCTCGCGTCTGGCCATCACTGGCAATAAAGACGGCGGCATCATCCTGGGCGGCACGTATCAGTTTGTGATCAAAAGGCGCGGACGTCACTTTACTGGTGACATAACCACTGAGCACCACATTTTGGGTGGTCAGGTCGAAGGCGTTGGCTGAGTGAGTCCAGCAGAGTGCAAGCAGAGCTAATAAGGAAAAACGCATGGGTCTCGAGGCTGTTTGAATGAGCGTCAAGGCTAGCGTAATGGCTGGGGCAGGGCCAGCGCAGGGGTGTTATTGAAATTTTCTTCATGCCTGCACGATCTATGTGGGAGCGGGCTTGCTCGCGATTGTATCGGCGCGGTTTACCTGAGAAATCAGGGCGCCTGAATCGCGAGCAAGCCCGCTCTCACAGAGTGCTGACCCCGATCAGATCGTCAGGATGGCCTGGGCCAGTTGTGCATCAGTTGCCTGCAGCTGTGGCGCTTGCTGGCGGATGGCCTCAAAGGCGCTTTCCAGTTTCACGCCGCGGATGGCGCCTTCACTGGCCACGAAACTGGCCGCGTCGTCACGGGCAGCGCGCACGATCTTGTTGTCACGAAACGAGCCGGTGGCGTCGGATGTCAGATCGGTAGTGGCCTTGAGGGTGCCCACAATGCCATCGGTGGTCGCGATGAAGCTTGTGGCGTTGGCGCTTGCAGCAACGGCCAGCAGAGCCGCCGCACTAAATAGGCGAAGTGTGGACATGGTGAGACTCCTGAACATGAACTTATGAAAGTAGACGGTTATGGGCCGAATAGTAGGCTCCGGTTCGCTTCAGGCAAAGGATGTTTTGTCTGAAGCGCGCGTCCAGATGCTCTGGATCAGGTATTCAACAAACTGTACTTGTCGTATTTTGGATAATTTAAAATTGTACCTGTTGCTTTGCAAGAGGCTAAATCCCTGTCCCTTAAACGACAAAACCCGTCAGCGGTTATCCGCGACGGGTTCTGTTTTTTCAATTCAGGTTGCTGGCTGTGGACCGGTGGTCAGGGCCAGCGAGCGCTAATCAGCGCCAGAACGGCTTGCTCAACTCTTCGTAACGCTGTGCTTCGCTAATCCCGGCATCAGCCAGAAGACGCGAGTCCAGGCGAGCCAATTGATGGCGGCTGGAGATACGGCGCTGCCACAACATCAGGTTGGCAAGTACGCGCAAAGGCATGGAAGCCTGGGAGTTTACAGTGTTGCTTTCGCTGAACAGTTCGGAACTGAGTGTACGTTCCATGGTGACATCCTTCCGCTTGTGGCGGCATTGGCTAGTGGTTTAACTGATGCCAATGATCCTCCTCTTTGTCCAGCCTCTCTAGATACAGTTCATCTGTATTGCAATGGGCCAGTTAACTGTTTATGCCCGCTGTACGGGCACAAATGCGCACAACTGTACCTGTCTGCACTTAAATAGTGCGAAATTGGCCAAAACGGTAGGAAGAGTGGGTGTTGCAGGCGGGAAATGACCAGTACAGTAGTACAGTTTTTTAAAATACAGTCATAAAAAAGCCGCTGACGAAACAGTGTTTGCGTCAGCGGCTGTCTAGCGTGCGGGTTACGGCAGCATTTTCCCGGTTTCTTCCAGGTTGATATGCCAGCTCAACGCTTCGCGCAGGATGTGCGGCGTGTGGCCGCCAATCGCACAGGCCCTGGCGTAATAGTCATTGAGGGCTTCACGGAAGTCCGGGTGCACACAGTTGTCGATGATCACCCGTGCGCGCTCACGCGGGGCCAGGCCGCGCAGGTCGGCCAGGCCCTGTTCGGTAACCAGGATGTCGACATCATGTTCGGTGTGATCAACGTGGCTGACCATTGGCACTACGCTGGAGATCGCGCCGCCCTTGGCAATGGACTTGGTCACGAAGATCGCCAGGTGCGCGTTGCGGGCGAAGTCGCCCGAACCACCGATGCCATTCATCATCCGTGTGCCGCAGACGTGAGTGGAGTTGACGTTACCGTAGATGTCGAATTCCAGCGCGGTGTTGATCCCGATGATGCCCAGACGACGAACCACTTCAGGGTGGTTGGAGATCTCTTGCGGGCGCAGCACCAGTTTGTCCTTGTAGCGCTCCAGGTTGCCGAACACGTCCGAATTGCGACGTTCCGACAGGGTGATGGAACTGCCCGAAGCGAAGCTCATTTTGCCTGCATCGATCAGGTCGAAGGTCGAATCCTGCAGTACTTCGGAGTACATGGTCAGGTCTTCGAACGGCGAGTCGATCAGGCCGCACATCACCGCGTTGGCGATGTTGCCGATACCGGCTTGCAGCGGGCCGAGCTTGTTGGTCATGCGGCCCGCTTCAACTTCGGCTTTAAGGAAGTTGATCAGGTGGAAGGCGATACCGTCGGTCTCGCTGTCCGGCTCTGACACGGTGGATGGCGAGTCCGGCTTGTTGGTGATCACGATGGCGACGATTTTTTCCGCCGGAATCGGGATCGCGGTGCTGCCGATACGGTCATCGACTTTCACCAGCGGGATCGGCGTGCGCGTCGGACGGTAGGTCGGGATATAGATGTCGTGCAGACCTTCCAGGTTCGGGTTGTGCGCCAGGTTGATCTCGACGATCACTTGCTTGGCGAAAATCGCGAAGCTGGCGGAGTTGCCCACGGAGGTCGTCGGAACGATATGGCCTTGCTCGGTAATGGCTACGGCTTCAATGACCGCGATGTCCGGCAGCTTGAGCTGATTGTTGCGCAGCTGTTCAACGGTTTCGGACAAATGCTGGTCGATGAACATGACTTCGCCGGCGTTGATCGCCTTGCGCAGGGTGCTGTCCACCTGGAATGGCATGCGACGGGCCAATACTCCGGCTTCGGTCAATTGCTTGTCGAGGTCGTTGCCCAGGCTCGCGCCGGTCATCAGAGTGATTTTCAGTGGTGACTTTTTGGCCCGCTCAGCCAGGGCCTTGGGGACGGCTTTAGCTTCACCGGCACGGGTAAAACCGCTCATGCCGACGGTCATGCCGTCTTGGATAAGGGCGGCGGCTTCTTCGGCGCTCATGACCTTATCGTGCAGGGAGTTCAGGCGAATACGTTCACGGTACATGGATTGTTATCTCGGGCAACGGAAGCAAGAGGCGCAGTCTATTCATTTTCAGGGCCTTGCGTCCCGCTACCATGGTCGAATGCCAGCGGCCGATTTAGAGCCTTTGGTCGGGTTCCTTGGAAAATGAAAAACCCCGGCCAATACAGCGCCGGGGTTCTCGTTATTGCTGTGGAGCAGGATGTTACTCGACCGCTTTAACCATATCTTCAATAACTTTCTTGGCGTCACCGAAGACCATCATGGTTTTATCCAGATAAAACAGTTCGTTATCCAGCCCTGCATAGCCGCTGGCCATCGACCGTTTGTTCACGATGACGGTTTTGGCTTTATAAGCTTCGAGGATCGGCATGCCGGCAATCGGCGATTTTGGATCGTTCTTGGCCGCCGGGTTGACCACGTCGTTGGCGCCCAGTACGAGCACCACGTCGGCCTGGCCAAACTCGGAGTTGATGTCTTCCATCTCGAACACCTGGTCGTAAGGCACTTCGGCCTCGGCCAGCAATACGTTCATATGGCCAGGCATACGCCCTGCAACCGGGTGAATTGCATACTTCACGGTCACGCCGCGATGGGTCAGCTTTTCAGTCAGTTCTTTGAGGGCGTGTTGTGCCCGGGCAACAGCCAGGCCGTAGCCTGGAACGATGATCACGGTGTCGGCGTTCATCAGCAGGAAGGTGGCATCGTCAGCCGAGCCGGATTTGACCGGACGGGCCTCTTGCGCACCGGCCGGGCCGCCGACGTCGGTTGCACCGCCAAAGCCGCCGAGGATCACGTTGAAGAACGAACGGTTCATCGCCTTGCACATGATGTACGACAGGATCGCACCCGAAGAACCTACCAGCGAACCGGCAATGATCAGCATCGAGTTGTTCAGCGAGAAACCGATACCGGCTGCCGCCCAGCCTGAATAGCTATTAAGCATCGACACCACGACCGGCATGTCGGCGCCGCCGATCGGGATGATGATCAGCACACCCAGCACGAACGCCAGAGCCAGCATCAGTGCAAAGGCATTGAGGTTGCCGGTCAGCATAAAGGTGATACCCAGGGCCAGCGTGGCCAGGCCCAGCACCAGATTGAGTTTATGCTGGCCGCTGAACTGTACTGGTGCGCCCTGGAACAGGCGGAACTTGTACTTGCCCGAGAGTTTGCCGAAAGCGATCACCGAACCGGAGAAGGTGATTGCACCAATTGCCGCGCCCAGGAACAGTTCCAGACGGTTGCCCGCAGGGATGGCGTCGCCCAGGTGTTTGACGATGCCCAGCGATTGCGGCTCAACGACGGCTGCAATGGCAATGAACACTGCTGCGAGGCCGATCATGCTGTGCATGAAGGCGACCAGCTCAGGCATTTTGGTCATTTCGACGCGCTTGGCCATGATCGAACCAGCCGTGCCGCCGACCAGCAGGCCGACTATCACGTAGCCGATACCGGCGGTGGCAATCTCGGCGCCCAGTTTATAGATCAGACCGACCGTAGTAATGATCGCCAGGCCCATGCCGAGCATACCAAACAGGTTGCCGCGACGTGAGGTGGTGGGGTGCGACAGGCCCTTCAGGGCTTGAATGAAGCAGATTGACGCAACCAGATACAGAACAGTAACCAGGTTCATGCTCATGGCTTGCGCACCTCTTCTTTGGCTTTAGGTGCTTTCTTCTTGAACATTTCCAGCATGCGCCGGGTGACCAAAAATCCACCGAATACGTTTACGGCAGCCAGCGCGACTGCCAGGGTGCCCATGGTTTTACCCAGCGGGGTTACGGTCAGTGCGGCAGCGAGCATGGCGCCCACAATCACGATTGCAGAAATGGCGTTGGTAACGGCCATGAGCGGGGTGTGCAGCGCAGGTGTAACGTTCCAGACCACGTGATAGCCCACATAGATGGCCAGCACGAAAATGATCAGGTTGTAGATACCGGGGGAGATGAACTCTTCCATTCTTATTGTCCTCAGCCGTTTTTGCGCACGACTTGACCGTCGCGGCACATCAGGCACGCGGCGACGATGTCGTCTTCAAGGTTGATCTGGAACTGCCCTTCAGGTGTGAAGACCAGCTTGAGGAAGTCCAGCAGGTTGCGGGCGTAGAGTGCCGAGGCATCCGCAGCAACCAGGGCGGGCAGGTTGGTGTGGCCGACGATGGTGACACCGTGTTCAACCACGACCTGGTCGGCGACGGTCAGGGGGCAGTTGCCGCCTTGTGCTGCCGCCAGGTCGATGACCACCGAGCCCGGCTTCATCTGCGCGACAGTCTCTGCGCTGAGCAGAACCGGGGCTTTACGACCCGGGATCAGGGCTGTGGTAATCACGATGTCAGCCTGCTTGGCGCGCTCATGCACGGCCAGTGCCTGGCGCTGCATCCAGCTGGCAGGCATCGGGCGAGCATAGCCGCCTACGCCAACGGCGCATTCGCGCTCTTCGTCGGTCTCGTAAGGCACGTCGACAAACTTGGCACCCAGCGATTCGATCTGCTCCTTAACTGCAGGTCGCACATCGCTGGCTTCGATTACTGCACCCAGGCGCTTGGCGGTGGCAATGGCCTGCAAGCCGGCAACACCGGCACCCAAAATCAGCACGCGAGCGGCTTTGACGGTCCCGGCGGCGGTCATCAGCATCGGCATAAAGCGTGGATAGTGGTGAGCGGCGATCAAGACGGCTTTATAGCCGGCGATATTTGCTTGGGATGACAGCACATCAAGACTTTGCGCACGAGAAGTGCGGGGGGCGGCTTCAAGAGAGAAGGCGGTGATCCCACGCTCGGCCAGTTTGGCAATGGTTTCATTGCTGAACGGGTTGAGCATGCCAATGAGCACGGTGCCGGTTTTGATCAGGGCCAGTTCGCTGTCGCTGGGGGCGACAACCTTGAGAATCAGCTCTGCGCCGAAAGCATCTGTAGCGTTGCCAATAGTTGCGCCGGCGGCTTCATAAGCACTGTCGATAACGCTGGCATTAACGCCGGCGCCGCTTTGAACAGTCACTTTATGGCCTTGGCCGATCAGCTTCTTGATGGTTTCCGGGGTTGCAGCAACCCGCGTTTCACCCGTATGGGTCTCGAGAGGAACACCAATGTGCACGTCATATCTCCTGCGTGATCTTTTATAAGAAAGCCAGCGCACTACGGATGGTGCGACTGGGGCGGCCGATCAGCACGATCCCACCAAAGTATGGGTGGGGCGGGGCATTCTGCTGGCAATTTTTTTGCCCTTCAAGGACTTATGGAGGGTGACGAGATCTAAACTACAAGTCATGCAGTGACCGAATGTCGCAATGGAAGGCTGCAGGCCTTTAAAGACGTGGCTTACAGTGAATTCGTCTGTTTTTTGAGTTTTTTTCACATTTCTTTTGGTTATCCCGGCATAACTTTGAGAAATACCCTGCAGGCCGCGTGGTTACTGGTGTGCGGGTTTGTCCAGTTAGACCAAGGTACAGAGTATTTAAAGGCGACATTTCCTTATATATGTAGTGCTATTTCTAGTGTCGCTACATAGTTTGTCTGGACGATGCGGTGCTTCAAATCAGGCTGTAACCCTCGGCCTGCTTGATCAGCCAGTCCCGGAACGCATGCAGTGAGGCTGACTCGATTTTGCGTTCGGGGATCATCAGGTAGTAAGCCTTGGTACTGGACAGGGTGCGATCACTGGCAACCACCAGGCGCTTTTCGGCCAGTTCCCGTTGAATCAGGAAGGGCGGGATCAGGGCGACCCCCATTTCATGCATGGCGGCCTGGGCCAGCATCGAAAAAAGCTCGTAGCGTGGTCCGGTCATGTCGCGGGGGACGTTCATGTCCTGGGCGTTGAACCACTGGCGCCAGGCGTAGGGGCGGGTGGTTTGCTGCAGCAGGGGGAGTTCGGCAATGGCTTGTGGTGTGAGGCTCGGCTGCGCACCCAGCAGTGCCGGGCTGCATACAGGTAAAGGGTTTTCGCCCATCAGTCGGTAGGACGATGTGCCTGACCAGTCTGCATCGCCGAAGTAGATGGCAGCATCGAAGTCTGTATCGGCAAACAGAAAAGGGCGTGTGCGGTTGGTCAGGTTGACCGTGACGTCCGGGTGCTGTTGCTGGAAGCCCTTGAGCCGGGGCAGTAGCCATTGCGTGCCGAAGGTGGGTACCACGGCCAACTCGATCACGTTGGCGCCTTGTTGGCCCATGACGGACAGCGTGTCCCGCTCTACAGCATCCAGTTGGGTTGCGATACGCCGACTGTAGGAGATACCTGCTTCGGTCAGTTTCACGCCGCGTTTGGAGCGTCGGAACAGTTCTACACTCAGAAAACCTTCCAGGCTGGCTATCTGTCGGCAAATGGCCCCTTGAGTGAGGGAAAGCTCTTGTGCGGCTTTGGTAAAGCTTTCATGCCGCGCAGCCGCTTCGAAGCTGATCAGGGCGGTTGTGCTGGGGATCTTGCGGCGCATATACGGCTTCCTCACTAAATACAGTCAGAAATGGCTTTATCGCGGGTCACGGAGTGAGAAATTATCACAAGAAGGTGCTGAATCCTCGTTTGTCCTTCTATATAGAAGGGGCCTAGGATCGGCTCACGACATTTGATCTATTACGCGAGGGTTCTCTCATGGCGGGTAAGGCGAGCTTCAACTGGATTGATCCACTGTTGCTGGATCAGCAGCTCACAGAAGAGGAGCGCATGGTGCGCGACAGCGCCGAGCAATTTGCTCGGGACAAGCTGGCGCCGCGTGTGCTCGAGGCTTTCCGCAATGAGAAGACCGACCCTGCGATATTTCGCGAGATGGGTGAGACCGGTTTGCTGGGTGCGATGATCCCTGAGCAGTACGGCGGCAGCGGCCTTAACTACGTCAGCTACGGCCTGATTGCCCGCGAAGTGGAGCGGGTCGACTCGGGCTATCGCTCGATGATGAGTGTGCAGTCATCGCTGGTCATGGTGCCGATCAATGAGTTCGGTACCGAGGCGCAAAAACAGAAGTATCTGCCCAAGCTGGCGTCGGGTGAGTGGATTGGTTGCTTCGGACTGACAGAGCCGAACCACGGTTCTGATCCTGGCGCGATGATTACCCGTGCGCGCACGGTGGATGGCGGCTACAGCCTGACGGGCAGCAAGATGTGGATCACCAACAGCCCTATCGCCGATGTGTTTGTGGTGTGGGCGAAGGACGATGAAGGTGACATTCGTGGCTTTGTTCTGGAAAAAGGCTGGAAAGGCCTGACTACGCCTGCGATTCACGGCAAGGTTGGCTTGCGTGCGTCCATAACCGGCGAAATCGTCATGGACAACGTGTTTGTGCCGCAAGAGAACATCTTCCCTGATGTGCGCGGTTTGAAAGGTCCCTTTACTTGTCTTAATTCGGCTCGTTACGGCATCTCCTGGGGGGCGCTGGGTGCAGCCGAGTTTTGCTGGCACACCGCGCGCCAGTACACCCTGGACCGTCATCAGTTTGGCCGGCCTTTGGCGGCTACCCAATTGATTCAGAAAAAACTGGCTGACATGCAGACCGAGATTACGCTGGCCCTGCAGGGTTGCCTGCGTCTGGGGCGGATGAAAGATGAAGGCACGGCGGCGGTTGAGATCACTTCGATCATGAAGCGCAACTCGTGCGGCAAATCCCTGGATATCGCACGCATGGCTCGCGACATGCTGGGTGGCAACGGAATCTCCGATGAGTTTGGCGTGGCGCGTCATCTGGTCAACCTGGAAGTCGTGAACACCTATGAAGGCACACATGACGTGCATGCCTTGATCCTTGGGCGTGCGCAGACCGGCCTTCAGGCGTTCTACTAACAGGAGCTCGGCTCATGGGTGCTTTATCGCATTTGCGGGTGTTGGATCTGTCTCGTGTGCTGGCGGGGCCCTGGGCGGGGCAGATACTGGCTGACCTGGGGGCTGAGGTGATCAAGGTGGAGCGCCCGGGAAATGGTGATGACACCCGGGCCTGGGGGCCGCCCTTCCTTAAAGATGCTTATGGTGAGAGTACGGGGGAGGCTGCTTACTATTTGTCGGCCAACCGCAACAAGCAATCGGTAACTATCGATTTCACCAAGCCGCAGGGGCAGCAGTTGGTGCGTGAGCTGGCCGCCAAATCCGACATCCTGATCGAGAACTTCAAGGTGGGTGGTCTGGAGGCGTATGGCTTGGACTATGCGTCGCTCAAGGTATTGAACCCGGATCTGATCTATTGCTCGATAACGGGGTTCGGTCAGACCGGTCCTTATGCCAAGCGGGCGGGCTATGATTTTATGGTTCAGGGCCTGGGTGGGCTGATGAGTCTTACCGGGCAGCCTGAAGGTGAGGAGGGTGCAGGGCCGGTAAAGGTTGGTGTGGCGCTGACGGACATACTGACCGGGCTTTACTCGACGGTTGCGATTCTGGCGGCCCTTGCTCACCGTCAGCATGATGGCGGTGGCCAGCACATTGATATGGCGTTGCTGGACGTGCAGGTTGCGTGTCTGGCAAATCAGGCGATGAACTATCTGACCACGGGTGTGGCTCCGCAACGCTTGGGTAATGCTCATCCGAATATCGTGCCCTACCAGGATTTTCCGACGGCAGATGGTGACTTCATCCTTACTGTGGGAAATGACAGCCAGTTTCGTAAGTTTGCTGAAGTGGCAGGCCGGGCTGAGTGGGTGGCTGATCCGCGTTTTGCTACCAACAAGCTGCGTGTGGCGAATCGGTCAGTGTTGGTGCCGCTTATCCGGCAGGCAACGGTGTTCAAGACTACGGCCGAGTGGGTAACTCAGTTGGAGGCGGTTGGTGTGCCCTGCGGGCCGATCAACGACTTGGCGCAGGTGTTTGCAGACCCGCAAGTTCAGGCTCGAGGGTTGGTGATGCAGTTGCCCCATGCGCTGGCAGGGATGGTGCCGCAAGTGGCGAGCCCTATACGGTTGTCTGAAACCCCTGTGGAGTATCGCAATGCCCCTCCTTTACTGGGTGAACATACCCGGCAGGTGCTGGAGCAGGTGCTGGGGTTGAAAGCAGGTGCGGTTGAGGCTTTGCGGCAGTCGGGTGTGCTGTAGCTATATAGAGGGGGCGCTAGCCCCCTCTATATAGCTGTATTGCGGGTGTTTTTGGGTTAAGTGATAGAGTCGCTCAATTAGTCCTTGACTCAGATTTGTAACTGTCTATAATTCGCCCCACTTCCGGCGCAGTCGAAACGGAAAACTCCTTGAGTTTCAATGAGTTGGATGGTTTTTCGGCAGTGCCAGCTTCAAGTCATCGAAGCAGGAAATGAGGTGTTGACAGCAGCGCGTAACGCTGTAGAATTCGCCTCCCGCTAACGAGAGATCGGAAGCGCAAGTGGTTGATGTTACAAAGGAAACTTTGAAAACATCTTAAAATAACCGCTTGACAGATACAGAGGCTGCTGTAGAATGCG
>Ga0302347_1000259_pt1 | contig 94776 bp, 33 predicted proteins | sample PhyWR1_FD_202178 | JGI IMG/M metagenome (GOLD analysis project Ga0302347, IMG submission 202178) | Leaf surface microbial communities from wheat plants in UC Gill Tract Community Farm, Albany, California, United States - DLSL W.R1 (v2)... | ecosystem: Host-associated > Plants > Phyllosphere >... | reverse complement strand
GGCAGGGATGCCGGTTTAGCCGCCCCGCGCCATGGATGGCGCGTGGCGGCGGCCCCCCACATCACTGTCGGATTACGGGCATGCCGAGCCTAGGCGAGGCACCGAGTGGTGGGGCGAGGACCTTTTGCTTACTTTTGGGTCCTTCCAAAAGTGAGCCGCTGTAAGAGCGGAACCATAAGCCGCCGTTACCTAAATAACGGATATACACCCAATCACCCTATCACCCTATCACCCCGGCAACGGGACTCCACCGCCCCCTTTAATCGGCTTTTCCCCGATTGGATCCCCATCACTGCACCAAGGTGTACTAGCATAGGTTTCTGCACCCGAAACTCATGGACGAATTGATGAACTCACACCTGTTCCCACATATAGGCAAGGTCATCGCCAGCACCGGCAGTCGCCATTTCCCACGCATGCTGCATGACCTCATCCTCACCCAACTGGCAGTGGACGCCACCCATATCACCCAGCTGCAAGTCAGCCGCGAAGGCCACACCCGACGCAAGATCAGCCCGGTCTACACCGACTCCGTAGCGGCCTTGGGCGAGGCGCAACCCGCGGCACAATTGCACCTCACCCACCACAAGGACGACATGCGCTACGTGCTGTCTGTCTACCGCTCGCACCAGTCCGACAGCTTTTCGCCGCAGGAACGCAGCCTGCTGCAGGACTTCTCCACCTTGCTGTTGCCCATGGTCGAAAAACACATCACCGCGATCCAGCCATGCCGCCAGGACAGCGCCCCCTTGCCGGTGCAAAACCAGGGCATCGAAACCTTGCGCCGGCGTATTGAAGAACGCCTGGTGCAATCCGGCCTGACCTTGTCCAACCGCGAACTGGAAGTGTGCGTGGGCCTGCTGGCCGGGCGGACGGCGCCGGAACTGGCGGAGCAATTGGCGTTGAAGGTCAACACCATCGAAAGCTACCTCAAACGCGCAGCGATCAAGTTGGGAATCAGCGGGCGGCATTCGTTGTTGCGGTGGATGTATGCGGTGGAGGATGGAACAACCCTCTAAGCCAACACAAATCGAAATGTGGGAGGGGCAAGTCGAATCGTCGCACCGCCCCTCCCACATTTTGATCTGTGCAGGCTGAGAAAAGTCAGTCCCGGGCCAGCGCCTCGATCGGGTCCAACCGCGCCGCATTCCTTGCCGGCACAAAACCAAACACAATGCCGATCAGCGTCGAGCAGGCAAACGCAGTAATGATCGACCCCAGGGAAAACACCATTTCCCATTCCTTCACAAACACCGAAAACAGAAAGCCCAGCGCGTAAGACAGCGAAATCCCGATCAGCCCGCCAATCAAACACACCATCACCGCCTCCACCAGAAACTGCTGGCGAATATCCGACTGCCGCGCGCCCACTGCCATGCGAATGCCAATTTCGCGGGTACGCTCGGTGACCGACACCAGCATGATATTCATTACCCCGATGCCGCCCACCAGCAAGGAAATCACCGCGATCAGCGACAGCAGCAGCGCCAGGGAGCGGCTGGTTTTCTGCACCGTCTGCATGATGCTGTCGAGGTTATTGGTGAAGAAGTCCTTGGTGCCGTGGCGTTGCAGCATGAGTTTATTGACGTTCTCTTCCACCACCTTGCTCGGCTGGCCGTCCTTGATGCGCACGGTAATGCTGTCCAGATGGCGCTGGCCCAACAGGCGCCCCGCCGCTGTTTCATACGGCACCCACACATTCAACGCCTTGCTGGCGGCGAACATGTTTTTATTGTCGGCAGTGACGCCGATCACCGTGCACGGCAGGTTGCCCACCAGAATCACCTGGCCCAGCGGGTCGATATTCGGCCCGAACAGGCGATGACGGGTATTGTGGTCGATCACCACCACCTGGGCCTGGCGCCGCGCATCGCTTTCGCTGAAGGCAATCCCGGCCTCGAGCTTGAGGCCCTTGACCTTGAAGTAACGGTCGCTGACCCCGTTGACCTGCGCATCCAGGTCGATATTGCCAAAACGCAGCAGCAGGTTACGCCCGACCACCGGGGTGGCGCTGTCGACGTAATACAGCTGGTTCAGCGCGTCGACATCCGACGGCATCAAGGTCTCGATGGCCGACGCGCGGCTGTCGCCAAAACTGGTGCCGGAAAAGATATCGATGGTATTGCTGCCAATCGCCTGGATGTCCTTGAGCACATAGCGCTTGGCGCCCTCGCCGATGGCCGAGATCGACACCACCGAGGTGATGCCGATGACGATCCCGAGCATGGTCAACAAGGTGCGCATACGGTGCGAGACCAGCGCGACCCAGGCCATATTGAAAGCTTCCTTGAACAACCCCAGGCTCGCCACCAGGCGCCGCGCGCCGCTGCGTTTGGGTTCTATCGGCGCATCGCCGGGCAGCTCCAGACCGCTGCTTTGGTTGGCCTTGTCGCTGACGATCTCACCATCACACACCTCGACGATACGCTGGGCATTCGCCGCCACCTTGGGGTCGTGGGTGACGATAATCACCGTGTGCCCGGCGGCGTGCAGCTCGGCGAGGATGCGCATCACCTCCTTGCCGCTGTGGGTGTCGAGGGCGCCGGTGGGTTCGTCGGCAAGGATCACTTCGCCGCCGTTCATCAAGGCGCGGGCAATACTCACGCGCTGCTGCTGGCCACCCGAAAGCTGGCTGGGGCGATGAGTGCTGTGGCTGGCCAGGCCCAGGCGCGCGAGCAACTCGCCGGCGCGGCTATGACGCTGGGTTTGCGGGGTGCCGGCGTAAATCGCCGGCATTTCCACGTTGTGCAACGCGCTCAGGTGCGCGAGCAAATGGTAGCGCTGGAAGATAAAGCCGAAGTAGTCGCGGCGCAGCTCGGCCAGCTGTTCATCGCCCAATGAGCGGGTTTCGATGCCATTGATTTTGTAGCTGCCGGCCGTGGCGTAATCCAGGCCGCCGAGGATATTCATCAACGTGGATTTGCCCGAGCCGGACGCGCCGATGATCGCGACCATCTCGCCGGCATGGATGGTCAGGTCAATGCCCTTGAGCGCGATGAACTCACGCTCGCCGGCGATAAAACTGCGGGTGATGCCCTTGAGTTCCAACAGTGGCTGGGTCATGGCTCAGTTCCCCGCCACGGTGGGCGAAGCATCGCCGATCACGACTTTATCGCCCTCGACCAGGCCTTCGAGGATCTGCACCTTGACGTTGTTATTGATGCCGGTCTTCACCTCGCGCGACACCGCCCGGCCCTTGGCATCCAGCACCCGCAGCGAGTAGCCGCCATCGTTGTTGCGCGGGCCCAACGCGGCCACCGGCACCATCAGCGCAGCCTGGGCGGTGTCGAGCACGATGCGCACCTGGGCGGTCATGGCGATGCGCAGGCGGTGGTCGGGGTTGGGCACATCGAACAGCGCATTGTAGAAGACCGCGCTGTTCTGCTTGGGCGTGCCGGCGGTCTGGGTTTCGAGGAAGTTCTGCGGCGCCGGCTCAGTGCCGCGCAGCTTGGCGTAGTAACGTTTGTCGGCCTCGCCAAGGATGGTGAAATACACCTGCTGGCCGGGGCTGATATGGATCACATCAGCCTCGGAAACCTGCGCCTTGACCGTCATGGTGTCCAGGTCCGCCAGCTTGAGCAGCACCGGCGCCAGTTGGTTGGCGATTACGGTCTGGCCTTCCTGGGTGACGATGCCCACCACATCGCCGTCGATGGGCGCGACGATGCGGGTGTAGGCCAGGTTGATCTTGGCGGTGTCGATCTGGATGTGTGCGCTTTTGATCTGTGCATCCAGGGACAACAGGTTGGCTTGCTGCACCTGGAAGGTGGATTCGGCGTCTTCGTAATCCTGGCGCGAGACTGACTCATCGATCTGCAAGCCCTTGTAGCGTTCGTAGATGGACCTGGCCTGCTTGAGTTGGGCCGCCGTGGCGCGGCGTTGGGCTTGCAGGTTTTCTTCGTCGACCTGGGCTTTGCGCAGGGTGTTCTGCAGGATCAATGGGTCGATTTCGGCGAGCCATTGGCCTTTTTTTACTTTGTCGCCGACTTTGACCTTCAACGACTTGAGCTGGCCGGAGACTTGGGCGCCGACGTCGACTTGCTTGATGCCTTCGAGGACGCCGGTGGCCAGGACGGCGTTTTCGATGTCACCGCGTTCGGCGGTGGCGGTGAGGTATTGGGGGGTGTCGGCGGGGGCCTGGACCGTGTAGATCACCAGGGCGATGGCGATGGCCAATGTGGCCAGGATGCTGATGGTTTTGAATTTTGACTTTGGCATTTGGGTACATATCCGTTTTTTCGGTCACGGCTGATATGGGTTCCGCTCTTACAGCGGGTCACTTTTGAAAAGCGCAAAAGTAACCAAAACGCTCTTGCCCCAACACTCGGTGCCTCGCCTAGGCTCGGCATGCTCACTCCGGCTTGAATCCGTGGGTCGCCGCGATGGGCCATCCTTGGCCCAGCGCGGCTAACCCGGCGTCCTGCCGGGTTACCCACGGATTCAAGCCTGCGTTCGGCCAGCGTGTTTAACGGGGCGCCTAAGATCAAGATCAAGATCACAAGCGCAGATCAAAAGAGCGCTGACTTCGTCAGCGACAAGGATGTAAGGGCCAGATCAAAAACAGAGCAGAGCCACAGCGCTTTTGATCTACACCACTCAGGTCGGCTCTCAGGCCGCCGTGCTCTGCTTTTGATCTGCTTTTGCTTTGGCTTTTGATTTTGATCTGAGGCGCCCCGTAAACCACGCTGGCCGAACGCAGGCTTTGGAGCGTGGGTAACCCGGCAGGACGCCGGGTTAGCCGCGCTGGGCCAGGGATGGCCCATCGCGGCGGCCCACGCTCCAAAGCCTGCGTTCGGGCACACCGAGCCCAGGCGAGGTGCCGAGTGGTGGGGCGAGGACCTTTTGGTTACTTTTGGGTCCTTCCAAAAGTGACCCGCTGTAAGAGCGGAACCATAAGCAGCCGTTACCGCAGGAATGGATATGCCCCCGAATCCCAGCCTCACGACACCACCTCCCCAACCACCACACCCTCCAACCACCACCGCGCCAACCCAACGACATTCGGCGCCTTGAGCAAGGTAAAGTGATTCCCAACCCCATACCAAACCTGCAACCCACTCCCCGCCCGGCGCCAGCCCTCCACCATCAACCCCTGCTCCCGCTGATTCCCCGCAGCATCCAGAGCCGGATCCTGCGCCAACACCAGCCGCACCACCCCCTCAAACCGCCGCCCAGGCTGATACCCCGTGCGCAACGCCGCCGCATACGTCCGCGACGGCCCCGCCATCGCCTCCACCCCCGCCCGCGCCGGCAACAACCCAACCCCCACCATCCCCGCATGCAGCCATTGCCGCTGCGCCACCTCATCACGCCCGGCAAACTCCACCAGATCGATGCCCAGCGGCTTACCCGCCGCCAACTGCATCGCCTCGATCAAACGCACCAACGCCGCGGTGGTGGTGTAAGGCTTACCAACCCCGCCGGGCGCCTCACTGTCGATCACCGTCAACGACGCCACCTCACGCCCCGCCGCCTGCAACCGCAGCGCCATCTCCAGCGCCACCCAACCGCCAAACGAATGGCCAACCAGATGCACCGGCCCATGCGGGCATTCCTGCTCCAGCGCCGCCAGATAACACCCCGCCGCCGCTTCCACCGCGCTGTGGGGCACGGTTTCGCCATCCAACCCGCGCGGCTGCAGACCGAACAGCGGCCAGTCACGCCCCAGCGCTTCACTCAAGCCCACAAACCCGGTGACGCTGTCCCCAGCCCCCGGCACACAGAACACCGGCGTTGACCCCGCCCGGCCGCTCTGGATACGCAACAACGGCTGATGCAACGCCTCGCTGACCGGCGTACTCGCCAGCAACGCGGCCGTCATCGCCTGGCCCAGGGCCTGGATATGCGGTGCCTGCATCATGCTCTGGTGATCGCCAGGCACCTCGACCTGGCGCAGTTGCCCTGGCGCCAGCGCGTCGTCCCAACCCAGGGACTCGCTGCGCCGCGACAATTCGGTCGGCCGCTCGTGGGCGCTGAACAGATGCACCGCAATCGGCAGCGCAAACACACTGTAATGCGCCAGCGCATGCCCATGCCCCACTTCCCGTTCGAGAAAACTCACGAGGTCGGCGTCCGTCGCCGCCGCCATTTGCGCGTATAGCAAACATTCATCGCGACAGCATTGCAGCAGGCCCGCAAGGTCCAGCTGTCCAATGCCCGCCTCCAGTTGCCCAAGCCTTGCCAGTTCATTCACACCTCCTTGTGCGGTCCAATACGCCGTGCACTGCAACAGCAAGTGCCGCTTGAGGGCATCCGGGCCACTCCAGCGCGCCTTGCCCTGGTCGGTCATGCGTGGCACGTAGCTGTCGATCAAGCCGAGGAACGCCACCGGTTCATCCAGCCCCAATAATTGCATCGCCACTTCATAGGCCAGCACGCCGCCAAACGACCAGCCCGCGACCCGATACGGCCCGTGGGGCTGGATGCCGCGAATCAGCCCGACCATGCGCGCCGCCAGGCCCTCCATGCTGTGCAGATGGGCCCCGTCGAGCGGCGCGCCGGGCAGGCCGTAAATGGGATAGTCACCAGGCAGGTGCTGGCCCAGCGCCGGGAAGTACACATCCATGCCACTGAATTCGTGCACCAGGAACAACGGCGGCTGCGCGCCGCTGCTGCGTACCGTGATCACTGAGGTCTCCCGCAGCGGCGCCGCCGTGCGCTGACGCAGCAGCGTGGCGACCGAGGCCACGCTGGCATGCTGGAACAGCTCAGCCAGGGACACCGACAGCCCCGCCTCATCCAGCAGGTTGACCAAACGGATCGCCAGCAATGAATGCCCGCCCAGCTCGAAAAAGCTGTCATGGCGCCCCACCTGTTCCAGCTGCAACACCTCGGCCCACAGCCGCGCCAGGGTCTGTTCCAGTGCATCCAGCGGCGCCTCAAAGTCGCGGCTGATCAAGGCCTCCAGCGCCGGGGCCGGCAAGGCTTTACGGTCGACCTTGCCATTCGCCGTCAGCGGCAATTGCGCGAGCGGCACATAGGCCGAGGGCAGCATGTAGTCCGGCAGTTGCGCGTGCAGGTGAGCACGCACGTCGGCGGTGTCGGCAGCCCCGGTGAAATAGGCCACCAGGCGCTTGTCTCCAGGCACGTCTTCACGCGCCAGCATTACCACCTCCTGGATACCGGCAACAGTCGCCAGGCGCGCTTCAATCTCGCCCAACTCGATGCGGAAACCACGGATCTTCACCTGGTCGTCATTGCGCCCGATGCACTCCAGCAGGCCCTCTGCCGTCCAGCGGCCGAGGTCGCCGGTGCGGTACATCGAGTGGCCCGGGTTGAAGGGGTCTTGCACGAACTTTTCAGCGGTCAGTTCGGGGCGATTCAGATACCCCTTGGCCACGCCCTCGCCGCCAATGCAGATTTCACCGATTACCCCCACAGGCACAGGCTGCAGCTGCGCATCCAGCACATGCACCTGCGTGTTGGAAATCGGCCGGCCCACCGGCACGCTGTCTGCCGTATCGGCAAGCGCGCGCACTTCGTGGGTGGTGGCGTAGGTGGTGGTTTCCGTGGGCCCGTAGCAATGCACCAGGCGCAGCGCGGGGGCGCGGGCCAACAGGCTGCGGAAGGCCGCCGGGTCGGCCCGTTCGCCGCCGCACAGGAGGATGCGCAAGCCGGCCAAGGCGTCGGGAATCATCTGCACGTATTGGTTGAACAGCGCGGTGGTCACAAACAGCACCGTCGCGCCTTGCAAGGCCGCACCGAACGCGGCCGGGTCGAGCAAGGTGGCGTGGTCGATGACGTGCACCTGGCCGCCGTTGAGCAGCGGGCCCCACACGTCCATGGTGCTCGCATCGAACGCCGGGTTGGAGGCGAAGGCCACGCGGTCGGCCGCGTTGAAGTCGGCGTAGCCGTTGTTGAGCACCAAGCGCGTGATGCCGCGATGGGGCACCAATACGCCCTTGGGCGTGCCGGTGGAGCCGGAGGTGTACATGATGTACGCCACGCTGTCCGAGGCTTGCGACAGGTCCGGGTTGTGGCTCGGTTGCGGGTCGAGGTCCAGGCTGTCCACGTCCAGGCGGCGCACCGGGTGGTCGATGGACGCCTCGCTGTGGGTCAGCAGCCACGCGGCGCTGCTGTCGCTCAGCATGAACGCCTGGCGCTCGGCGGGCGCGTGGCTGTCCAGCGGCACATAGGCGGCGGCGCATTTGAGGATCGCCAACTGGCTGATCAGCAGGTCGACGCCGCGCGGCAGGCGGGTCGCCACGTGGTCACCGGGCTGCACGCCCAGGCCCAGCAGGTGATGGGCCAGGCAGTTGGCGCGGCTGTTGAGTTCGCCGTAGCTCAGGGTTTGGTCGCCGTGCACCGCCGCCACTGCGTCAGGCCGTGCCTGGGCCTGGGCTTCGAACAGGCGTTGTACCGTATGCTCGCGCGCAAAGGGTCGCGCGGTTGCATTGAAACCCTGCAATTGCCGGCGTTCAGCAGCCGGCAGAATCGGCAAGTGGCTGACGGCGATATCCGGGTGGTGTTCCAGCGCCTGCACCAGCTGTTCAACCGCGATAGACAGGTAGTCGCACAAACGCCGGGCGCCCTGCCCCGTGGCTTTCAAGGCAAATGCAGCGCCGAGGTCATCCACGCTCATCGACAGGCCGTAATTGGTGTGCTCCTCGACCTTGAGCAGCTCAACCCCTTGCCACGCCTCGGCCACCCCCGTGGTTTGCGGTGCACTGTGGCGATAGTTGAACAACACATTGAACAACGGCGTCGCTGCCGGCACGCCGCTGCAACGCTGGGCCAATGCCAGCGGTGCATGCTCATGCCCCAACAGTTGGGTGAGACGTGCGTGGGTCGCGCGCACGGCGTCACGAACCGGGCACTCACCGAGGTCGACACGCAGCGGCAAGGTATTGATAAACACCCCCATGGCGCGCTCGGCCCCTTCACCGCCTTGCAGGCGACCGAGCATTACCGTGCCGAACACCACCTGTTCACGCCCGCTGACCTTGCCCAGCACATGGGCCCAGGCCAGGTGCATCAGGCTGGCGGTGCTCACCCCACACTGGCGCGCCTGCTGGCGCAGGCGTTGGCTCAACGGCAGGTCAAGCGCCAGCCGCGCGGTTTCATCAGCGCCCAGGGGCTGCATCTGGGTCGGCTCATCGATCTCAGCCAGCATTTCGCGGAAGAACCCTTCGTGCTCGTCCACACCCACGCGGGTCTGGGCCACATAGTTGCGATACGGCACGGGCGCGCCCAAGGTGTGTTGGGTGCCCAGCAGAAAGGCCTGCATGTCGTGCTGCAAAATCTCCAGCGCAATGTGGTCCATGACCAGGTGATGAAACAGCAAGGTGGCAATCACCCGCTGCGCTTGCTCGGTAACCACCAGGCGCATCAGCGGGGCCCGGGCGAGGTCCAGGCGCTGTGGCAACGGCCCGGTTTCGACGCGCAAGGTTGCCTCACGCCACACCACTTGCAGCGGTTCTTCCAGGCCGTCCCAATGGAAGGAGGAACGCAGAATGTCGTGGCGCTGGATCACCGCCTGCAAGGCTTGGGCAAAGGCTTCCAGGCGTTGGCGGCTGTCGAAGGCAAACTGTGCCTGCAACACATAGGCGTCGCGGCCCGGCACCGCGCGATGCTGGTAGAGCATGCCGGCCTGCAGCGGCGCCAGCGGGTAGATGTCCTGCACATTTGCCGCACCACCGGGGATGCAGGCCATGAGACGCTCGAGGGTGCGCGGGCCCAACTCGATCAGCGGCAGCACCGCCTCTGCAGCTGCGCCCCCCAGCGCCGCCGCGAAGGCGCTCAGGGTCGGTTGGCCAAACAACAGCTTCACGTCCGCCGATAACCCGAGGCGGCGCAACCGCCCCATCAGGCTGACCGCCAGCAGCGAGTGCCCGCCCAATTCGAAGAAGTGGTCGTGACGCCCTACGCGCTCCACCTCGAGCAACTCGGCCCACAGGCGGGCGACGGTGATTTCCGTGTCACCCTCGGGCGCTGCATACGCGCGCACCACCCGCGACTCCACACCCGGCGCGGGCAGCGCCTTGCGGTCAAGTTTGCCGTTGGGGCTCAGGGGCAACGCCTCAAGGTGCACGAACACCGTCGGCACCATGAACTCCGGCAAAGAGTGCAGCAAATGCGCGCGCAACACCTCGACCTCGCAGCACACGCCGGTGTAATACGCCACCAGGCGCTCGTCACGGGCGATCACCGCCGCCTCGTGGATGCCTGGGCAATCGGTCAGGCGCGCCTGGATCTCGCCCAGCTCGATGCGCAAGCCACGGATCTTCACCTGGTCGTCATTGCGCCCCAGGTATTCGATGTTGCCGTCGGCCAAGTAACGCCCAACGTCCCCGGTGCGGTACATCCGCCCCTGGTTAAACGGGTCCTGCAGAAAACGCTCGGCGGTCAGCTGCGGCCGGTTCAAATAGCCCCGCGCCACTTGCACGCCGCCGATAAACAGCTCGCCGACCACGCCCAGGGGCACCGGCTGCAATTGCTCGTCCAGCAGGTACATGCGCGTATTGGCAATCGGCTTGCCGATGGGGGTGTTGTCCGGCGTGATTGCGCCTGCGCAGTTCCAGGCGGTCACGTCCACCGCCGCTTCGGTGGGGCCATACAGGTTGTGCAGCTGGATGCCGGGCAGTTGCTGCTTGAAACGCCGCACCAGGCTGCCGGGCAAGGCTTCGCCGCTGCAGATCACCCGCACCAGGCCGGCGGCCTGGCGCACATCGCCATGGGCGAGGAACACATCCAGCATCGACGGCACAAAATGCAGCGTGGTGATCTGCTCGGCGTCGATCACTTCGCACAGGTATACCGGGTCTTTGTGCCCACCGGGACGCGCCATCACCAGACGTGCGCCGGTGAACAGCGGCCAGAAGAACTCCCACACCGACACGTCGAAACTGAACGGGGTTTTCTGCAGCACCCGGTCATGGGCGCCAAGGCCATAGGCGTCCTGCATCCACAGCAGGCGGTTGACCACCCCGGCATGGTCGTTGATCACGCCCTTGGGTTGGCCAGTGGAGCCGGAGGTGTAGATCACATAGGCGCCCACGCCCTGCACCGCGGGGTTGTCGACGCTCTGGTGCTGCCAGCTCGGCTGGTCCAGGTCGACCACCGCCACCGCGCCCAACAGCCCGCGCGTTGCTCCTTGCGCCAGCACCGCGACCGGCGCGCTGTCGGCCAGCATGTAGGCGAGCCGCTCCGGCGGGTACGCCGGGTCGAGCGGCACATAGGCGGCGCCGGCCTTGAGGATCGCGTACAGGCCGATGACCATCTCCAGGCTGCGCTCCACGCAGATCGCCACCCGGGCATCGGGCTGCACGCCCAGCGCCAGCAGGTGATGGGCCAGTTGGTTGGCGCGTGCATTCAGCTCGGCGTAGGTCAACTGCTGCTCGCCGGCCGTGACCGCAATCGCCTGCGGCGTGCGCGCGACTTGCGCTTCGAACAGCCCATGCAGGGTCTGGTCGAGGTTGTAGGCCACCTCGGTGGCGTTGAAGCCGAACAGCAGTTGCTGACGCTCGCGCTCATCCACCAGCGGCACGTGTTCCAGCACCGCCTGGTCGTTATCGACCATGGCTTGCAGCAGCCGCGTGAAGTAACCGGCAAAACGCTGCACCGTTGACTCATCGAACAGCGCCACCGCGTACTCCAGCGCACCGATAATCGTGCCCTGCACTTCGCCCAGGTCCAGCGACAGGTCGAACTTGGCAAAGTGGCGTTCCTGCACAATGCCTTCAAGGGCCAGGTCGCCGAGGGCCAGGGTCGGTGCGCTGCTGTCCTGCCAGGTCAGCAGGGTCTGGAACAGCGGGCTGTGGGCCAGGCTGCGCAACGGCCGGGTGATTTCCACCACCTGTTCGAAGGGCAGGTCCTGGTGGGCCTGGGCCGCCAGCGTCCGGGCCTTGACCCGCGCCAGCAGCGCCTCGCCGCTCAACGCCCCCGAGGTGTCGATACGCACCGCCAGGGTATTCACGAACAGGCCGATCAACCCTTCCACCTCGCTGCGCGTGCGGTTGGCCGCCGGCGAGCCGATCACCAGGTCGTGCTGCCCGGACAGGCGTGACAACAACGCCGCCCAGGCGCTCATCAAGGTCATGTACAACGTGGTGCCGTGGCGTTGGCTCAAGGCCTTGAGCCCGGCCGTCAGGCGCTCATCCAGCTGCACCTTGACGCTGCTGCCGGCGTAATCCTGTTGCGCCGGGCGCGGGCGGTCGGTCGGCAACGTCAGCAGCGCCGGCGCACCGGCCAGGGCCTGCTGCCAATAGGTGCTTTGGCGGTGCAGGACCTCACCACTGAGCCACAGGCGCTGCCACACGGCAAAGTCGCCGTACTGGATCGCCAGCGGCGGCAAAGGGTCAGGCTGGCCGTGGCTGAAGGCCTGGTACAGCGAGGTCAGTTCACGGGTGAGCACCCCCATGGACCAGCCATCGGAGACGATATGGTGCAGGGTCAGCAGCAGCACATGGTGATCGTCGGCCATCACCACCAGACGCCCGCGCAGCAGGGGACCACGCTCCAGGTCGAACGGCGCCGAGGCTTCGCCGTGGATCAACGCATCCAGCGCCTGCTGGGGTTGCGGGTGGCGCCGCAGGTCCTGGACTTGCAGCGGCAACATCTGTTCGGCCGGCACGGTCAGCACCTGGGCTACGTCGCCCTGCTGGGCAAAGCGGCTGCGCAGGGTGGCATGCCGCGCGACGATTTGCGCCAGCGCGCGTTGCAGCGCCTCCACATGTAACTGCCCACGCAAACGCAAACCGATGGGAATGTTGTAGGCGGTGTTGGCGCCTTCCATCAGCGCCAGAAACCACAGCCGCTGCTGGGCGAACGACAGCGGCACCGGTGTATCGCGGCCGGCCGGCAGGATATCCGGCAAGGTGCTGCGACCGGTCCGGGCCAGCACCTCGGCGACCGCGGCGAGTTCGGCATTGGCGAACAGGTCGCCGAGCAACAGCTCCACACCCAGACGCTGACGCACCTGGGACACCATGCGCATGGCCAGCAACGAATGCCCGCCCAGCTCAAAGAAGTGATCGCGACGCCCTACCCGCTCCACCTGCAGCACATCGGCCCAGATCTGCGCCAGCACGCTTTCGATCTCGCCCTGGGGTGCCACGTACTCGCGGCTGAAGACGGCGGCCATGTCCGGGGCCGGCAAGGCCTTGCGGTCGAGTTTGCCGTTGGCGGTCAGCGGCAACGCGTCCAGGCGCATATAGGCGACCGGAACCATATAGTCCGGCAGGTGCGCGACCAGATGGGCGCGAATTGCGCCAAGGTCCAACGGGTCCAGCTGCGGGTTCTGGGTGAAGTACGCCACCAGCCGCTCTTCACGCACCAGCACCACGGCTTCGAGCAGGCCCGGCAGATGGTTGAGCTGGGCTTCGATCTCGCCCAGCTCGATGCGCATGCCACGGATTTTCACCTGGTCGTCGTTGCGCCCCAGGTACTCCAGCGTGCCGTCGGGCAACCAGCGCGCCAGGTCGCCGGTGCGGTACATGCGCCCGGGGTTGAACGGGTCGTGCAGGAAGCGCTCGGCGGTCAACTGCGGGCGATTCAGGTAACCGCGCGCCACGCCCTTGCCGCCCACATACACCTCACCGGCCACCCCCAGCGGCACCGGCCGTTGCTGCTCATCCAGCAGGTACACCGTGGCATTCGAGACCGGTTTGCCGATATGCAGCGGCTGGCCCGCCTCGACCTTGCCCGAGGTGGCGACCACCGTGGCCTCGGTGGGCCCGTAGTTATTGATCAGCTCGAAACGTTGGTTGCGCGCGAACTGGCGCAAGCGGTCGCCGCCGACCAGCAAGGTGCGCAGGGTCGGGTGTTCGATCTGCTGGCCGAAGGCGTATTCGGCCACCGGCGTCGGCAGGAAGCACATATCCAGCGGCTGCGCACACCACCAGGCCAGCAGCGCGTCGATATCTTCGGCGCCCTCCGTGGCAGGCGCCAGGTGCAAGGTCGCGCCCAGACACAGCGCCGGCCAGATTTCCCAGGCCATCGCGTCAAACCCGAACCCGGCGACGCTGGCGGTATGGCGCCCGGCGCACAGGTCAAAGGCGCGGCAATGCCAGTCCACCAGGTTGGCCACGCTGTGATGCTCCACCATCACGCCTTTGGGCTCGCCGGTGGAGCCGGAGGTGTAGATCACGTAAGCGAGGTTCGACGGGGTCACGGCCACCGTGGGGTTGCTGGCCGAATGGTGCTGCCAGGTGTAGCGGTCGAGGTTGATCACCGGCACATCCAGCGCCGGCAGGCGTGCGAGCAAGGCGTGCTGGGTCAGCACCGCCACCGGTGCGCTGTCGCTGAGCAGGTAGTTCAGGCGTTCGGCCGGGTGGGACGGGTCCACCGGCACATAACAGGCGCCGGCCTTGAGGGTCGCCAGCAGACCGGCCAGGGTGTCCAGGCCCCGACGGGCGACCACCGCCACGCGGTCGTCGGGTTTGACGCCGAGGGCCAGCAGATGATGGGCCAGCAGGTTGGCTTGCTGGTTCAGCTCGGCGTAGGTCAGGTGCCGGCCCTGGTGCACGGCAGCGATGGCGTCCGGGGTGAGTGCCGCCTGGGTTTCGATGCGCCCGTGCAAGGTGGTGTCTTGGGGGAAGTCCGCCTGGGTCGCGTTGAACTGTTGCAGCAGCAGGTGCTGTTCGGCGGCAGGTACCACCGACACCTGGTTGAGCGCCGTGTCGGGCGCCTGCTCCAGCGCGGCCAGCAGGTTTTCCAGGGCCGTTTGCAGGTAGGCACAGACCCGCTGCGGGTCCACGTGGGTGCTGGCCAACAGGCTCAGGGCAAACCCTTCACCGAGGTCGTCGACACTCAAGGTCAGCGGGTAATTGGTACGTTCCTCGGCACTCAGCGCGGCGATGCCCTGCCAGGCCGACAGCGCCTCGGCACTCGCCGCCGGGGCGCTGTGGCGATAGTTGAGCAAGGCGCTGAACAACGGTGTCGGCGCCACCACGCCGCTGCAGCGTTGCGCCAAGGCCAGCGGCGCGTGCTCATGGCGCAGCAAGGTGGTGAGCCGCGCGTGGGTTGCCTTGACTCCGTCGCGCACTGCCTCAGTGCCGACGTCGACGCGAAACGGCAGGGTGTTGATGAAGATGCCCAGCGCGCGGTCCGTGTCATGGCTGCCTTGCAGGCGGCCCATCAGCACGGTGCCGAACACCACCTGTTGCTTGCCGGCCAACACGCCCAGCACCTGGGCCCAGCCCAGATGGAACAGGCTGGCGGTGCTCACCCCCAGTTGCCGCGCCTGCGCGCGCAAACGCGTGGACAAGGCCGGCGCCAGCGCCAGGTGCGCCTCGGCGATCCCCCGCGCATCACCCTGCACATCGTGCAGGCCGAACGGCAGCGTCGGTTCAGTGATATCGCCGAGCATCTGGCGGAAGAACCCTTCGTGTTCCTGCTCACTGATGCCCAGCCGCGCCTGCGCCACATAGTTGCGAAACGGCACCGCCTGGCCCAACGCCGCGCCGTGGCCCAGCAGGCACGCCTGCATTTCATGGCACACCACCTCGAGGGCGCTGTGGTCCAGGGCCATATGGTGGAACAGCAAGGTGGCGACGATGCGCTGGTGAACCGGATCGAAGGCGCGCACCAGGCGCAGCAGCGGCGCCTGGGACACGTCCAGGCGATAGTGGCGCGCGTCGAACCGCGCGTGCAATTGGGCGGCGATATCGCCGTCGGCCGGGTCCAGTTCCAGGGCCTGCACCGGCAGGTGTGCCTGGCGCCACACCACTTGCTGCGGTTGCTGCAGGCCGTCCCAGACCACCCCGGTACGCAGGATATCGTGGCGGTCCATCACGCTTTGCAACGCCTGGGCGAAGGCCTCGAAACGCTCAAGGCTGTCGAATCCGAACTGCGATTGCATCACGTACGGGTCGCCGTGTTCGGCGCTGACGTGGTGGAACAGGATGCCTTCCTGCAACGGCGCCAGCGGGTAGATATCCTGGATACTCGCCACGCCGCCGTCGACCGTCGCAACGATGCGGTCGACCTCTTCCTGGCTCAGGTCGGACAGGGTCAGCATCGCCGGGGTGATGCGTTCGGCGCCGGCCGGGATGCCATTGGCGGGCACCTCGACGCTGCCAGCCTTGCTCGGCGAATACTCACCGGCCTTGATCCGCTCGATCAGCGCCGGTTTGTGCTCGCGTAACGCGGCGACAATCAACGGGTCACTCAAGGCGTGCTTGTTGCCTTGCACCGACAACTGCTCGCCCTTGAGCGCCAGTTGAATGTCCTTGGTTTTCAGGGTTGCCAACAGCTCAATGAGGCTCACAGGACGATCTCCATTCGTTCGGTCAGCGCGGCGTAGCCAGCCAGGGTTGGCTGTTCGAATAACGCACGCACATCGGCTTCCATGCCTTCCTGGCGCAAGCGCCCGATCAAGCTCACGGCGAGCAGCGAGTGCCCGCCCAGTTCAAAGAAATTATCCTCGCGCCCCACCCGCTCAACGTTGAGCAGCTCGGACCAGAGCCGGGCCAGGAGGATTTCGGTATCGCCTTGCGGCGCTTGGTATTCGCGCACCACCAGTGCGTCCATGCCCGGCGCCGGCAAGGCCTTGCGGTCCAGCTTGCCGTTGGGGCTCAGGGGCAAGGCGTCGAGGTGCACGAACAGCGCGGGCACCATAAAGTCCGGCAACTGCTGCAAGAGATGGGCGCGCAGCTGTTCAATCTCACTGTGCACGCCGGTGTAGTACGCCACCAGGCGGTCTTCGCGGGCGACCACCACGGCTTCGCTGACGTGGGCGTGTTCCAGCAGGCGTGCCTGGATTTCGCCCAATTCGATGCGCAGGCCACGGATCTTCACCTGGTCATCGTTGCGGCCCAGGTATTCGATATTGCCGTCGGGCAAGTAGCGGCCAACGTCACCGGTGCGGTACATCCGCCCGCCGGTGAAAGGGTCTTGCAGGAAGCGCTCGGCGGTCAGCTCCGGGCGGTTGAGGTAACCCCGCGCCACCTGCACGCCACCGATATACAGCTCGCCAATCACGCCGAGCGGCACCGGCTGCAACTGCGCGTCCAGCAGGTACATGCGCGTATTGGCGATGGGCTTGCCGATTGGCGTGTTGTCCGGCACCTCCGGGCGTGCGCAGTTCCAGGCGGTCACGTCCACCGCCGCTTCGGTCGGTCCGTACAGGTTGTACAGGCCGATGTCCGGCAACTGCTGCTTGAAGCGCCGCACCAGGCTGCCCGGCAGCGCTTCGCCGCTGCACATCACCCGTTGCAGCCCGGCCGCCTGGCTGACATCGCCATGGGCGAGGAACACATCGAGCATCGACGGCACAAAGTGCAACGTGGTGATCTGCTCGGCCTCGATCACCTCGCACAGGTACGCGGGGTCTTTGTGCCCCCCGGGACGCGCCATGACCAGGCGTGCGCCGGTGAACAGCGGCCAGAAGAACTCCCACACCGACACGTCAAAACTGAACGGGGTTTTCTGCAACACCGCATCCTCGGCCGTGAGGCCGTAGGCGTCCTGCATCCACAAAAGACGGTTGACCACCCCGGCATGCTCGTTGATCACGCCCTTGGGCTGGCCGGTGGAGCCGGAGGTGTAGATCACATAGGCCTGGTGCTGCGCGGTAAGGCCCGGCACGTGGGGGTTGGTCGTGCTCTGGTGCTGCCAGGTGCTGTGGTCGAGGTCGATCACCGGCACCTCGCCGAGCAGTTGCCGGGTGGCGCCTTGCGCCAGCACCACCACCGGCGCGCTGTCCTGCAGCATGTAGGCAATGCGCTCCTGCGGGTAGGCCGGGTCCAGCGGCACATAACCGCCACCGGCCTTGAGGATGGCCAACAGGCCGACGACCATCTCCACGCCGCGTTCCAGGCAGATTCCCACGCGCGCATCCGGCGTTACGCCCAGCTCGCGCAGGTGGTGGGCCAAGCGGTTGGCGCGCTGGTTGAGCGCCGCGTAAGTCAGGCTGAGTTCACCGGCCTTGACCGCCACGGCCTGCGGCGTGCGTTCAACCTGAGCTTCGAACAGGCCGTGCAGGGTCTGCTCAAGGTTGTAATCCACCGCCGTCGAGTTGAACCCCACCAGCAACTTTTGCCGTTCTTCTTCGCCGAGGATCGGCAAGCGATTGAGCGCCTGTTGCGGCGCCTGCTCCAGGGCTTCGACCAGCCCGGCCAGGGCTACTTGCATGTAGCCACATACTCGCTGCGCGTCGAGGTGCGCCAGAGCGGTGACGTCATAACCATCGCCCAGGTCGTCCACGTTCAAGGTCAGCGGGTAATTGGTGCGCCCGTCGTTGGCCAGGGTCTGCATGCCTTGCCAGGCCTGTTGCGCATCCTGCGAGCGAGTGGCCGCGCCGCGATGGCGATAGTTGAGCATCGAACTGAACAGCGGCGCCGGTGCCGCCACCCCGCTGCAGCGCTGGGCCAGGGCCAGGGACGCGTGCTCATGCCCGAGCAACGCGCTGAGCCGCTCATGGGTGGCGCGCACGGCGGTGCGCGCTCCCTGGGCGTCGATATCCAGGCGCAGCGGCAAGGTATTGATAAACACCCCAAGCGCCCGGTCGGCGCCCTCGCCGCCTTGCATCCGGCCCACCAGCACGGTGCCGAACACCACGCTGCTGCGCCCCGAGGTCGCCGCCAGCAGTTGCCCCCAGGCAAGGTGGAACAGGCTCGCGGTGCTCACCCCAAGCAAACGGGCCTGGGCACGCAGGCGGCGGTTGAGGTCATCGGCCAGGCGCAGGCGGTGCTGTTCGATGGCGCTGCCGTCGCCGCGCACATCCTGCAAGCCGAAGGGCAAGGTCGGCTCATCGATATCGCCGAGCATCGCGCGGAAGAACCCTTCGTGCTCCTGCTCGCTCACGCCCAGGCGCGCCTGGGCCACGTAGTTGCGGTACGGCATCGGCGCCGCCGTGGGCGCGGCGTGGCCCAGCAGGTAACCCTGCATCTCGCGCAACACCACGTCGAAGGCGGTGTGGTCGAGGGCGATATGGTGGTAGAGCAGCACCACCACCACGCGCTGGTTGGCCGGGTCATTGGCATACATCAGGCGAATCAACGGCGCCTGGCTGATATCCAGGCGATAACGCCGCGGGTCGAAACGCTCATGCAGGCCGGCGAGTACGTCGCCTTGCACCTGTACCTCCTGCACGCTGAGTTCGGCGTTGCATTGCACCACTTGCAGCGGCTGCGCAAGGCCTTCCCAGACCACGCCGGTGCGCAGGATGTCGTGGCGATTGATCACCTGTTGCAGCGCGTAGGCGAAGGCTTCCAGGCGCTCAAGGCTGTCGAACGCCAGGTGCGATTGCAGCAGGTACGGGTCGCCCTGCGCGGCGGTGATGTAGTGGTAGAGGATGCCTTCCTGCAGCGGCGCCAGCGGGTAAATATCCTGCACATTGGCGGCGCCACCGGGCACTCCGGCCACCACCTGATCCAGCGTGGATTGGTCGAGGCTGGCCAGGGGCAGCATGTCCGCGGTGATGCGCTGGCAATCGACGGGGATGCGGTTTTCCGGGACTTGCACCTCGCGACCACTGCCCACGGCGGCAGCCAGCGCGGCCAAAGTCGGCTGACTGAACAACACGCGCACATCGGCGCTGAGGCCGACCTTGCGCATGCATTCGATCAGACTCACGGCCAACAGCGAATGCCCGCCCAGTTCGAAGAAGTGGTCGTGACGCCCGACCTGCTCGACCTGCAACACCTCGGCCCAGATACGCGCCAGGGTGGTTTCCACCTCGCCCAACGGCGCCACATAGTCGCGGGTCGGCAACGCCGCCTGATCGGGCGCGGGCAACGCCTTGCGGTCCAGTTTGCCGTTGGCGGTCAGGGGCAAGGTGTCGAGTTGCACATAGGCCACCGGCACCAGCGCAGCGGGGAGCTGGGCTTGCAACTGCGCGCGCAGGTTGTCGATGTGCAGCGGCTGCTGCGCGGTGAACCAGGCAATCAGGCGGCCTTCGCGCACCTGCACCACGGCCTCGCCCACATCGTGCAAAGCGGCCAGGCGGCTTTCGATTTCACCCAGCTCAACCCGTACGCCGCGCACTTTGACCTGGTCGTCATTACGCCCCAGGTACTCGAGATTGCCGTCGGGCAACCAGCGCACCAGGTCGCCGGTGCGGTACATGCGCCCGGCATTGAACGGGTCTTGCAGGAAGCGTTCGGCGGTCAGCTCGGGACGATTCAAATAGCCGCGCGCCACGCCGCTGCCGCCCACATACAACTCGCCCGCCACGCCCACCGGCACCGGGCGCAAGTGCCCATCCAGCACATACACGCTGGCATTCGCGATGGGCCGGCCGATATGCAGCGCCTGCCCGGCGCGCACGCGACCGGAGGTGGCGACCACCGTGGCCTCGGTGGGGCCGTAGTTGTTGACCAGCGCAAAGCGCCGCTCCTGGCTGAACTGACGCAGGCGATCGCCGCCCACCAGCAGGACGCGCAAGCTCGGGTGCTGCAGATTCTGGCTGAACGCATACTCGGCCACCGGGGTCGGCAGGAAGCTCACATCCAGCGGCTGCGCCAGCCACCAGGCCAGCAACGCGTCGATGTTTTCATTGCCCACGTCGGCGGGCGGCAGGTGCAGGGTCGCGCCGCTGCACAGGGCCGGCCAGACCTCCCAGGCCATCGCGTCAAAACCAAAACCGGCGAGGCTGCTGACCTGGCTGCCGGCGTCCACACCAAAGGCTTCACAATGCCAATGCACCAGGTTTTCCACGCTGCGGTGTTCGACCATCACGCCCTTGGGCTGGCCGGTGGAGCCCGAGGTGTAGATCACATAGGCCAGGTGCGCCGGGGTCAGGGCGCGCAGTTGCGGGTTGCTGACGGGGTGGCGCTGTAACGCCGGGTCGTGCAGATCCAGCGTGGTGATCGCCCCCAATACCGCCTGCGTGGCCGCCTCGGCCAATACTGCCGCTGGGGCGCTGTCCTGCAACAGGTAGGCGATGCGCTCGGCAGGGTAAGCCGGGTCGATCGGCACATACCCCGCGCCAGCCTTGAGAATCCCCAACAGCCCCACCAGCATCTGCGGGCCACGCCGGCAGCACAGCGCCACGCGGTCATCCGGTTGCACGCCGAGCGCCAGCAGGTGGTGGGCCAGTTGGTTGGCGCGTCGGTTGAGTTGCTGATAGGTCAGCGACGCGCCGTCCTGCACCACCGCAACCGCCTGGGGTTGGCGCTCGGCCTGCACTTCAAACGCGCCGTGGACGGTCTGGCCCAGGGGGAAATCCTGGCCGCTGGCGTTGAATTCGCGCAGCAGGGTGTCGCGCTCCGCCGTCGGCAATAGCTGCAAGCGATTGAGTTGGGTGGCGGGCGCGCTTTCCAATACCGTGACCAACTGCTCCACCGCGTTGTGCATATAGCCACACAGCCGCTCAGCGCCGATCTGCGGCAGCGCCAATACATGCAGACTGAAGCCTGTGCCGAGGTCATCCACGCTCAAGGTCAGCGGGTAGTTGCTGCGCTCTTCACCGCCGAGCAACTGCACGCCTTCCCAGATGCCCTGGCCGTCACGGGCCATGGCCGCAGGCGTGCTGTGCCGATAATTGAGCAAGGCGCTGAACAGCGGTACCGCCGCCGGCACGCCGCTGCAACGCTGGGCCAGCGCCAGGGACGCGTGTTCGTGGCCCAGCAGTGCGCTCAGGCGGGCATGGGTGGCCTTGACCGCCTCGGCGGCGCCGGCCGCCACATCGACCCGCAACGGCAAGGTGTTGATAAACATCCCCAGCGCCCGGTCGGCGCCCTCGCCGGCCTGCATGCGGCCCATCAACACCGTGCCGAATACCACTGCGTCACGTCCGGATACCAGCCCCAGCACCTGCGCCCAGGCCAGGTGCATCAGGCTGGCTGCGCTGACGCCCAACTGCCGGGCCTGCTCGCGAACCCGCAAGGCCAGTGCCGCGTCCAGGGCCTGCTCGGCTTCCTCGATATCGCGCCCATCGCCCTGCACGTCCTGCAAGCCGAAGGGCAAGGTCGGCTCATCGACAGCGCCGAGCATCTCGCGGAAGAAGGCTTCGTGCTCCTGCTCGCTCACGCCCAGACGCGCCTGGGCCACGTAGTTGCGAAACGGCGCTGCGGCGGGCAACGCCTGCGTCGGGTTGAACAGGAGGGTATGCATCTCCTGGCCGACCACGTCCATGGCGGTATGGTCGAGTGCCAGGTGATGGAACAGCAGGATCGCCGCCACCCGTTGGTTGGCCGGGTCCTGGGCGTAGACCATGCGCAGCAGCGGCGCCTGGGTGATGTCCAGGCGGTAATGGCGGGCGTCGAAACGCGCGTGCAGTTGCTCGATGATGTCGCCGTCGGCCGGGTCCAGTTGGATTTCCTGCACCACCAGTTGCGCGTCGCGCCACACCACTTGCACCGGGCTGTCCAGGCCTTCCCAGACCACAGCGGTGCGCAGGATATCGTGGCGCGTCACCACCTGTTGCAGCGCGCCCATAAAACCGTGCAAGCGCTCAAGGCTGTCGAAGGCCATGCGCGATTGCAGCAGGTACGGGTCGCCCTGCCCGGCGCTGATATGGTGGTAGAGAATGCCTTCCTGCAAGGGCGCCAGCGGGTAGATATCCTGCACGTTGGCGGCACCGCCCGGCACGCTCGAGACGATAAGGTCGATGGCCGGCTGGTCGAGGTGCACCAGCGTCAGCATCGACGGCGAGATGTGCGTACAGCCCGGCGCGATGCCATTGGCCGGCACCACAATCTCCCGGCCGCTGCCCACCGCCGCTGCCAGTGCTGCCAGGCTCGGCTGGTTGAACAGCACGCGCACATCGGCGCTGAGGCCCACCTGGCGCATGCGTTCGATCAGGCTGACCGCCAGCAACGAGTGCCCGCCCAGCTCGAAGAAATGATCATGGCGCCCCACGCGATCGAGCTTGAGCAAGTCTTGCCAGATCTGCGCGAGCTGAATTTCTACCTCGCCTTCGGGGCCTTCATAGCCACGGCTGAGCAACGCACTCGCGTCCGGCACCGGCAGGCCCTTGCGGTCCAGTTTGCCATTGGCGGTGAGGGGCAACAGCTCCAGCCAGACATAGGCCGACGGCACCATATAGTCCGGCAACTGGCCTTGCAGCCGGGCGCGCAACGCGTCGATCGGCAGCGCGGCGTCTGCGGTGTAGTACGCCACCAGGCGTTTGTCGCCCGGCGCGTCTTCACGCACCAGCACCACTGCGTCCCTCACCCCGGCGCAGGCGGCCAGGCAGGTTTCGATCTCGCCGGGCTCAATACGGAAACCACGGATCTTCACCTGCAGGTCATTACGCCCCTGATACCGCAACGTGCCGTCGGCCTGCCAGCAGGCAAGGTCGCCGCTGCGGTACAGCAAGCCTTCGCCGAAGGGGTTCGGGATGAATTTTTCGGCGGTCAGTTGCGGCTGGTTCAAGTAGCCCCGGGCCACGCCCGCGCCACCGATATACAGCTCGCCCACCACGCCCAGTGCCACCGGCTGCCGGCGCGCATCCAGCACGTAGGCCTGGGCGTTCGCAATCGGCCGGCCAATCGGGATGCTGCCCTCGCCCACCGCAGTGATCTCAAAGGTGGTGGAAAACGTAGTGGCTTCGGTCGGCCCGTAGCCGTTGAGCAGGTGTTGCGGCTTGCCTAGCTTGAGCACGCGGCCGATCACCTGCGGGTCGAGGACATCGCCGCCGACGATCAGGTAGCGCAGCTGGCGGAACACCGGCATCAGCGCATCGGCGTACTGGTGGAACAGCCCGGCGGTCATCCACAACACGCTCACGGCGTGTTCCTGCAACAGCGCGCCAAATGCGGCCTGGGACAGCAACTCGGCCTGCTCCACGACCACCACGCAGCCGCCATTGAGCAACGGCGCCCACACCTCCAGGGTGCTGGCGTCGAAGGCCGGGTTGGAGGCGAAGGCCACGCGGTCGCGCCCGTTGAACTCGGCATAACCGTTATTGATCACCAGGCGCGAGATCGCCCGGTGCGGTACTTGCACCCCCTTAGGCGCCCCGGTGGAACCGGAGGTGTAGAGGATGTACGCGACCGATTCGGCAGACGTCTGCAGCTCGGGATTGCGCGATGACAGTGCCTCAAGATTCAGGTCAGCCAGGCTACTGATCACGCGGCGCGCGCCGCTGTCCTGCACGATAAAGGCCTGGCGCTCGACCGGCGCGTTGACGTCCAGCGGCACATACACTGCCGCGCACTTGAGGATCGCCAGCTGGCAGATCAACAGGTCGAGGGAGCGTGGCAGCGCAATGGCCACGCTTTCCCCCGGCTGCACGCCCTGGTTGAGCAGGTGATGGGCCAGGCGGTTGGCGCGGCGATTGAGGTCGCGGTAACTCAGGGACAATCGCCCCTGCACCGCCGCCACCGCTTCGGGATGGGCCAGCGCCTGGACTTCGAACAGCTGGTGCACGCTGAGGTGCGCCGGGTAGTCGCGGGCGGTGGCATTGAAATCCACCAACAGCTGTTGGCGCTCGGCGGGCGGCACAATCGACACGGCCGCCAGCGGCGTGGTCGGTGCCTGTTGCAACGCGCTCACCAGGTGGCGCAACGCGGTCAGCATGTAGCCCGCCACACGCTGCACATCCAGGCTCGCCTTGCCTTGCACGGTCAGGGCGAAACCCGTGCCGAGGTCATCGACGTTGAGCACCAGCGGGTAGTTGCTGCGCTCTTCGGAGCTGAGGATTTCAATGCCGGCGGCGGCAAACGGGCGCGCGCCTGGTGCGTCGCCGGGGGCGCTGTGACGGTAGTTGAGCAGCGTGCTGAACAGCGGCAGCGAACCCGGTACGCCACTGCAACGCTGGGCCAGGGATAGGGAAGCGTGTTCATGCCCGAGCAATTGCGCGAGCCGCGCATGGGTGGCGCGCACGCCGGCTTGCACGCCAACGGCGCCAAGGCTGACCCGCAGCGGCAAGGTATTGATGAACATCCCCAACGCCCGATCGGCGCCCGCGCCGCCTTGCATACGGCCCAGCAACACGGTGCCGAACACCACGTCCTGCTGGCCCGACACCTGCCCCAGCACCTGGGCCCAGGCCAGGTGCACCAGGCTCGCGCTGCTCACTCCCAGCTGCCGCGCCTGTTCACGCAGGCCGAGGCTGAGGGCCGGCTCCAGCGGCAGGTGTGCCTCGACAATCCCGCTGCCGTCGCCATTGATGTCGTGCAAGCCGAAGGCCAGGGTCGGCTCATCGATGTCACCGAGCATCTGGCTGAAAAACGCCTCGTGCTGTGCCTGGCTCACCCCAAGCCGCGCCTGGGCCACGTAGTTGCGGTACTGCACCGCGTCAGCCAGTTGCGCGCCATTGCCGGACAGGCTCGCGCTCATCTCGTCCACCAGCACTTGCAGGGCGGTGTGGTCGAGCAGGATATGGTGCAGCAGCAGGATGCCGACGAGGCGGTCTTGATCCTGGGTGTAGGCAAAATGCATCAGCGAGGCGCGGGTCAGGTCGAGGCGATAGTGGCGTGGGTCGAAGCGTTGTTGCAGCTGGGTCAATCCACCTTCTGTGGTGATGCATTCGACGGCCAGCGGCGCCTGGCGGCACACCACCTGCACCGGCTCGTTGAGGCCTTCCCAGAGGATCGCGGTGCGCAGGATGTCGTTGCGCTCGATCACGCTGTGCAGCGCCTGGATGAACGCGTCCACCGCCGCTTGATCGGCAAAGCCGAACTGCACCTGCAACACGTAGGGATCGCCTTCGGCAGTCGCCAGATGGTGATACAAAATGCCCGCCTGCAAGGGGGCGAGCCCGTAGATATCCTGCACATTGCTGATGCCGCCGGGCACGCTGCGAATGATGTGGTCGAGGCCAGCCTGGTCGAGTTCCACCAGCGGCACCATGTCCGGGGTGACGTGCTGGCTCGCACTGGTGATCAGGTTGGCCGGGGCCTGCACCTGCTGCTGCCCGCCTACTGCGGCGGCCAGCGCGGCCAGGGTCGGCTGGCCGAACAGCACGCGCACGTCGGCGCCGAGGTCGACCTGGCGCATGCGTTCGATCAGCTTGACCGCCAACAGGGAGTGGCCGCCGAGTTCGAAGAAGTTGTCGTCACGGCCGACCCGGTGGAGTGTGAGCAGGTCTTGCCAGATCGCGGCGATGGCAGCTTCCACCGGGCCCTGCGGGGCCTGGTAGCGACGGCGCGCCAGGGCGTCGGCATCCGGCGCGGGCAAGGCCTTGCGGTCGAGTTTGCCGTTGCTGGTCAATGGGAACGCGGCCAGTGTGACGAAGGCGCTGGGCACCATGTGTTCAGCCAAGGTACGCAGCAGATGGTCGCGCAGGTCGGCGACGTTGAGTTCACCCTCGGCAATCACATAGGCCACCAGGCGCGTGTCGCCAGGCGTGTCTTCGCGGGCAATCACCAGCGCGTCGCGTACGCCTTCGGCGTTGGCCAGGTGCGCCTGGATTTCGCCCAGCTCGATGCGAAAGCCACGAATCTTCACCTGGTCATCGTTACGCCCCAGGTACTCGACGCTGCCGTCGGCCAGCATACGGCCGAGATCGCCGGTCTTGTACAGGCGCTGGCCGGTGGCCGGGTCGGTCAGGAAGCGCTCGGCGGTCAGCGCCGCGCGGTTCAGGTAACCGCGCGCCACACCGGCGCCGCCCACGTACAACTCGCCGACCACGCCAAACGGCAGCGGCTGGCGGTGGGCATCCAGCACATACAGTTGCAGATCGGGAATGCGCACGCCAATCGGGCTGGCGCCGACGTGCTGCGCGTCTGCGGCCTGCAACGCGCGGTAGGTCACATGCACGGTGGTTTCGGTGATGCCGTACATGTTCACCAATTGCGTACCGGCGTTAAGCGCGCGGGCGTACCAGGGTTTGAGCATGCCGGGGTCCAGGGCCTCGCCGCCGAAAATCACCTGGCGCAGGGAATGGGCCTGGGCGCTCTGGCCCTGGGCGGCAATCAATTGACGAAAGGCGCTCGGCGTCTGGTTGAGGATGCTCACGCCGGCATCGCAGAGCAGCGCGTAGCACTCGTCCGGAGAACGGCTGACCAGTTGCGGCACGATCAGCAACTGCCCGCCGTGCATCAGCGCGCCCCAGATTTCCCATACCGAAAAGTCGAACGCGAAAGAGTGGAACAGCGCCCACACATCGTTGTTGTTGAAGCCGAACCAGTGCGCGGTGGCGCTGAACAGGCGCGCCACCTGACGGTGCTCGATCATCACGCCCTTGGGCTGGCCGGTGGAGCCCGAGGTGTAGATCACATAGGCCAGGCTGGCCGGGTTGAGGGCGACTCGCGGGTTGACGATGGACTCGCCGCGCAGGCCATTGAGGTCAATCTGCACCAGGTCGCCGACCAGGTGACGGGTATTGGCCTGCACCAGCACGGCCAGGGGTTCGCTGTCGGCCAGGGTGTAGGCAATGCGCTCCAGCGGATACGCCGGGTCAATCGGTACGTAGCCGGCGCCGGCCTTGAGGATGCCCAACAGGCCAATGATCATTTCCGGGCCGCGCTCCACGCAGATCGCCACGCGGTCATCGGCGCGGATGCCTTGGGCCAGCAGGCGGTGGGCAACCTGGTTGGCGCGTTCGTTGAGCTGGCGGTAGCTGAGGGATTGGTGGTCGAAGCGCACTGCGATGGCCTCGGGCTGGGCGGCGGCGTGGGCTTCGACTTGCTGGTGGATCAATGCGCTGTCGGCATAAGTCTGCGGGCTATGATTGAGGCTGTGCAGCAGGGTCTGGCGTTCGGTGTCGGGCAGGATGTTCAGGCCGCTCAGCGGCATCTGCGGTCGATGCTCCAGGGCCTCCGCCAGGCTTTCGAGGGCCGTGTGCAGGTAGCCCGCCACGCGCTGGGCGCCGATGGAGGCCGCCACCATCACGGTGAGGGCGAAGTCTTCGCCCAGGTCATCCACGTTCACCGTCAGCGGGTAGTTGGTGCGTTCCTCGGCGCCCAGCACCTGGATGCCTGGCGCGATCTCAATTACCTGCGCCATGTCGCCAGCGGCGCTGTGCCGGTAGTTGAGAATCGCGCTGAACAACGGCGCGGGCGCAGCCACGCCACTGCAACGCTGGGCCAGCGCCAGGGAGGCGTGTTCATGCTGAAGCAGGCGGGTGAGCCGCTCATGGGTAGCCTTGACCCCGGCGCGTACGCCCTGCTCGCCCACATCCACGCGCAGCGCCAAGGTATTGATGAACATGCCCAGGGCCCGCTCACCGCCCTCACCCGCGCCCATGCGGCCGAGCATCACACTGCCGAACACCACCGCCTCGCGACCCGACACCACGCCCACCACCCGGGCCATCGCCAGGTGCAGCAGACTCGCCACACTCACCCCAAGCGGCCGCGCCAGGTTGCGCAGGCGGCGGCTGAGGGTGCTGTCGACCGGCATGCGCGCCTCGTCGATGCCCTGGCCGTCGCCCTGCACATCCTGCAAACCGAAGGGCAAGGTCGGCGCATCGATATCCGCCAGCATCTCGCGGAAAAATGCCTCATGGGCCTGTTCGCTGACGCCGTGGCGTACCTGGGCGATGTAGCTGCGAAACGGCACCGGCGCTCCGGCCTGGGCCTGCTCGCCGGCCAGGTACAGCTGGATTTCATGGCGCACCACATCGAGGGCGGTGTGGTCGAGGATGGTGTGGTGAAACAGCAACGTCGCCGTGACGCGCCCGGTGGCCGGGGCCTCGGCATATACCAGGCGCAGCAGCGGCGCCTGGCTCAGGTCCATGCGGTAGGTGCGCGCGTCAATGTCCACGGCGTCGCAGGCCAGGGTCGCCTGGCGCCACACCACTTGCAGCGGCTCGTCGAGACGCTCCCAGACCATCGAGGTGCGCAGGATGTCGTGGCGGTCGATCACCCATTGCAGCGCCTCGGCAAACGCGTCGAGGCGCGCGCGGCTGTCAAAGGCGAACTGCGCGTGCAGCACGTAGGGGTCGCCGTGCTCGGCAGAAAGGTGGTGGTAAAGCATGCCCTCCTGCAGCGGCGCCAGCGGGTAGATGTCCTGCACATTCGCCGCACCGCCGGGGATGGCGGCGACGATACGGTCGATGGCCGCCTGGTCAAGGTTGACCAGCGCCAGCATGGCCGGCGTGATGCGGTAGGCCGGGCTGAGCCAGTCGCCGCCGTGCTCGGCGACCAGCGCCAGCAGTTGGGGTTTGTGGGCGATCAATTGATCCCACACGGCCTCATCCAACGCCTCGTCGTCACCCAGGACAATCAGGTCGCCCTCTTCCATTTGCAGACGGATCGCGTGGGTGGAAATCGCTGCCAATAATTCGCTGAACTGCATGGGGTAACCTGCCTGGTAAGTCACGGTGGAGAAGAAAGTCCGTTTTCAGCTGCCGTTTGGATCGCGGCCCGTTATGGAATAGCGGGCGCAGCCGAACGCCTGGAGGGGCTTCCGGCAGGGTTGGGAAATTAAGGGATTTGGCAGGTGGGGGGTGACATGGGAAGTGGGGACAAGGTTGGTTCGGGGCATATCCGTTATTTGGGTGATGACGGATATTGGTTCCGCTCTTACGGCGGCTCAGATCAAAATCAAAAGCAAAGCAGATCAAAAGAAGCCCGAGGTGCATCTGATATATGGAGATCAAAATGTGCGAGGGGGCTTGCCCCCGATAGCAGTGGGTCAGCTACAGAACTATCAGCTGACACACCCTATCGGGGGCAAGCCCCCTCCCACATTTTTAACCGCGTGCGGCCTGAAAAATCGGTCCGCTCTAAGGCCGCCGCGCTTTGGCTTTTAAACACGCTGGCCGCACGAAGGAACGCAGATGTACCCAGCGAACCGCTACCGCGCCACAACCTTCAAATGCCGTGCATACCAAGGCCGCCTCGGCACCCGCCTAAACAACCCCGCCAACACCTCCTCATCTGCCCCAAAGGTAATGCGCAACGCCAGCTTCATCGTCTCCGGGTCCATCTCCATCGACTTGCCCATCTGCAACCCCGGCGTGGTACTGCACCCATGGGTATCCGGCCCCAGCCACGGATCGCCCACTTCCACCCAACGCCCCGGCGCAAACCACGCCACGCCGTTGACCTCCAGCCGGCGGACCTCACCCGGACTGAACCGCTCATGGGCGCGAAACCAATCCTCAATCCGGTCATCGATCCACCCATGAAAGTGCCAGAACACCGGGTTCACATGCGACGAAAACGGATCGCCGAGGAAGTCGTTCTCTGGCGCATACCAACGCGGCGCAAAGTCCGCCGGGTCTCGCGCGAAGGGCACCGGCGCACCGTTGGACGGGTCGCGGGGCACCGAGGCCCAGCGCATATGCAGCCAGTCATGCAGGCCCAGTTCCATCTCGGAACCCAACTGCCCCAGCGTCAACCTGGACAAATAACGCGGGTCGCGGTACTGCGACTCCCAGACCTGGAAGTTGCTGTGGTACGTCTCGGCAGCCTTGATGTCGCTGACCCATTGCGTGTAGTCGCTGTCATCCGGCGCCGTCCAGGTCGGCGGCAGCGCAAAGCCGTCGTGGTTATCGAAATACCGCACAAACCCCAGGCGATCACGCTCCAGCGGCGGTTGCGGTTCGGGAAATTGCGGCCATGAGGGCAGATCCTGCATCGCCCGCGCGGCGCCGAGCATATGCCGGTGCATGAAAAAGAAATCGATACCCGAGCCGTTACGGTCCTTGAGTTTTCCCCGCGCATCCCGCTCCTTGCCACGCGGGCCGGGTTGCCAGCCGATGCCGCGCAGGGCGTCGCGTTTGTCCTCGGAGAGTTTGTGCCACTGGTCACGGGTGGCGTGCCACAGTTGGTGAAACAGGCGGTGCTCGGGGGCGATCAACCAGGCCAGCAGGGTCGGGTTGAGGCCGATGCGTTCGCGCGCCTCGGGAAACCACTGCTTGTGGGCAATGAAGCGGCTGTCACGCTCGATACGGGCCAGGGGCCGATCCAGGTCGAGGACCTGCCCGCTGAGGGTGCTGCTGCCGGCGTTGGCGAACGCGCCCCAGACTTCGTCGAGGGTCATCTTGAATTCGTACGCGGGGCTGCCGTCGGCGCTGTCGCGGTCGATCACGCGCCAGTAGAGCAAGTCACTCGCCCCCGTCAACAGATCGCCAAGCACGCGGTAACGGGGTTCGCCCTCGGCGCGCAGGTTGTCAGCGGTGTCCAGGTAACCGCGCAAGCCTCGGCCACGGGGGGCGATGTCGAGCAGCAGCTCCAGGCCTTGCAGCGGCAGGCCCTTGAGGCCGGCATCGCGACCTTCCAGGCGCAGGCTCCAGACCCCGCGCAGGGCGTTCGCCAGCTGTTGGCCGGCCGTATCGGCCAGGTCCACCGTGGCTTCGCCGGGAGTAATGGGAAATTCTTCGCGCGTCAACTCGCGATGGGCATAAAAGGCCGCCGGCACAGCAGCACCGGTGAGCGCCAGGCCTGCGATGAACCCACGTCGAGAGATGGTCATTGTCTACCTTAGGAAACGGCTTTATCAGAGCTAGAACGTTTGCAGCCCGGGGAAATTTACCGCGCTGCCCGTGCAGCCTAAATTTCCCCGCCCATCACTCGTTCTTCCCTGATAGCGAAGGCCTCAACTGACTGAGATGGCAATGACAAAACCACGTTCGAAAAAGGCGCTGTATATCGGCTTGCCACTGGCACTGGCCATCGGTGCCGGGTTCAAGGGCAATGCCGGCTACCCGCTGGAGGTGATCAAGCAGGCCAATGAAATGCAGGACCGCCTGCTGTCGTTCGACAGCCATATCACCGTGCCGGTGGATTTCGGCACGGCCGGCAATGAGGCCGACAAAGACGGCAGCGGCCAGTTCGACCTGGCCAAGGCCGCCCGTGGGCGCCTGTCGGGTGCAGCCCTGACGATTTTCGGCTGGCCGGAAATCTGGAACGGCCCCAACGCGCCGCATAAACCCACCGAGGGTTTTGTCGAAGCCGCACGCCATGAACAGGAAGTGCGCTACAAGATCATCAGCGCCATGGTGCGCGACTACCCCAACCAGGTCGCCATCGCCTACACCCCGGACGACTTCCGGCGCCTGCATGGCGAGGGCAAGTTTGCGATCTTCATGAGCATGCTCAACGCCTATCCGCTGGGCAACGATCTCAACCAGCTGGACCTGTGGGCCGCACGCGGCATGCGCATGTTCGGCTTCAGCTATATCGGCAATAACGCCTGGTCGGACTCGTCGCGCCCGCTGCCGTTTTTCAATGATTCAGTGGACGCCCTCGACGGCCTGTCGGACATCGGCAAGCAAGCGGTGCACCGCCTCAATGACCTGGGGGTGATCATCGATGTGTCGCAGATGTCGACCAAGGCCCTGGAGCAGGTCGCGCAGTTGAGCCGCACGCCGATGGTGGCGTCGCACTCGGCGCCGCGTGCGGCGGTGGATATCCCGCGCAACCTCAGCGACAAGGAGCTGCAGCTGATCAAGCACAGCGGCGGCGTGGTGCAGGTCGTGGGCTTCTCCGCCTACCTGCGCCCGCTGAGCCAACCGACCCAGGACAAGCTCAACACCCTGCGCGCCCGCTTCAACCTGCCGCCCCTGCCCAACCTGGCCATGGCCTTGATGCCGGGCGACGCGATCATCGCCGCCTGGCCCGAACAGCGGTTCGGCGAGTACGCCAGTGCGCTGTACGCGATTCTCGATGAAGAACCCAAGGCCACACTCAGGGACCTGGGCGACGCCATCGACTACACCGTGCGCAAGATCGGCATCGATCATGTCGGCATTTCCTCGGACTTCAACGACGGCGGCGGGATCGAGGGCTGGGAGAACGTCGGCGAGGTGCGCAACGTCACCGCCGAGCTGATCCAGCGTGGTTATTCCGAGGCTGATATCGCCAAGCTGTGGGGCGGCAACTTCCTGCGGGTGTGGGACCAGGTACAAAAAGCCGCCAAACCCTTGGCCAACCGCTAATCAACCAGAAGCCAGTCCATGACCGACCGCCGTACCTTTCTCAAGCAGGCCGGGGTATTTGCCGCCAGCCTGCCATTGGGCGCCGCCCTGCTCCCCCAGGCAATGGCTGCCAACGCGACAGACACCCCATGGACGGGATTCAAGCAACTGTTCAACCAGGACCCGAGCTACCTGCACTTTTCCAACTTCCTGGTGGCCTCGCACCCACAGCCTGTGCGCGAGGCGATTGAGCGTTACCGCGCGCAGATCGATCGCAACCCGGGCCTGGCCATGGACTGGGACCTGCAGGAAACCTGGAAACGCGAAGGCCAGGTGCGCGAATGGGCCGGGCGCTACCTGAACGCTACGCCCGCGCAGATCGCCCTTACCGGCAGCACCTCCGAAGGCTTGGCAATGATCTACGGCGGGATCAAGGTGCGGCCCGAGCAGGAAATCCTCACCACGGTTCATGAGCATTACGCCACCCAGAACGTGCTGGATTTTCGCGTACTCAAGGAAGGCACCCAGGTACGTCGGATCAAACTCTTCGAGCGGTCCATCCAGGTGTCCGCCGACGAGGTACTGGGCAATATCCAGCGCGCCATCCGCCCCAACACCCGCGTACTGGGCATGACCTGGGTACAGTCCGGCAGCGGCGTGAAGCTGCCGATCGGCGAAATCGGCAAGCTGGTCGAGGAACACAACCGCAACCGCGACGATAAGGACCGCATCCTGTATGTGGTGGACGGCGTGCATGGCTTCGGCGTGGAAAACCTCGACTTCCCGGACATGCATTGCGACTTTTTCATTGCCGGCACCCACAAGTGGATGTTCGGCCCACGCGGCACCGGGCTGGTATGCGCCCGCGACGCGCAAAACAGATACGTCACGCCGATGGTGCCGACCTTCTCCGAGGACAAGGACTTCGCCACCATCATGACCCCGGGCGGCTATCACGCCTTCGAGCATCGCTGGGCGGCGGACGAGGCCTTCAAGCTGCACCTGCAACTGGGCAAGGCGCAGGTCCAGGCGCGTATCCACGCGCTCAATACCGAGCTGAAAGACCAACTGCTGGCCCATCCGCAAATCGAACTGGTGACCCCGCGCAGCCCGGAGCTGTCGGCCGGCTTTACGTTCTTTCGGGTCAAGGGCCAGGAGAGCGATGCGGTGGCCGCCTACATGATGCAAAACCGCGTGGTCATCGACGCCGTAGACCGCGACGTCGGCCCGGTGATCCGCACCGCCCCCGGCCTGCTGAACAACGCCGACGAGATCCAGCGTTTCATGACCCTGCTGAGCCAGCGGTTGTGACGCCCCTTTTTCCTTTGAACGAGATGCCCACATGAATCCATCCCGACTCAAACCTCTCACGGCCCTGGCCCTGACCGCTCTGTGCGCGGCGCTGCTGCCCAACCTGGCCCAGGCCGCCGCACCGCAACCCGGCAAAGTGTTCAAGGACTGCAAGGACTGCCCGGAAATGGTGGTGCTGCCCGCCGGCACCTTCACCATGGGCACACCCGACGATGAAGTCGGCCGCGAGCCGGACGAAGGCCCGATGCATGCCGTGACCTTCGCCAAACCCTTCGCCATGAGCCGCTTCCACATCACCGCCGGCGAGTGGGACAGCTATATCCGCCAGACCGGTGTAAAAATCGCCGACGGCGACACCCGCCCCGGCCGCGAATGCATCGCCAGCAAGCCGCGCTACCCCCAGGGCCCGAGCCAGCCGGCGGTGTGCATGGACATGGACGACATCAAGAACTACGTGGCCTGGCTGTCGAAAAAGACCGGCCAGCAGTACCACATGGTCAGCGAAGCCCAGCGTGAATACGCCGCGCGCGCAGGCTCCACCGGGCCGTTCCCCTTCCCGTTCGACGCGGGCAAGGGCTACAGCATCGCCGAGCACGCCAACACCTACGGGCCCGCGGACGGGTACAGCTATTCCTCGCCGGTGGGCAGCTACGCGCCGAATGCCTTTGGCATGTATGACATGCACGGCAACGTGTACGAGCGGGTGGCCGACTGCGAGCATCCCAACTATGTCGGCGCACCGACCGACGGCAGCGCCTGGATGGAGCCGAACTGCGAGGGCTACCAGATCCGTGGCAACGACTGGGGCGAGGCACCGGTGTTCTCACGCTCGGGCAACCGCAACAACATCTACCCGCAGACGCGTGGGGACTGGATTGGTTTCAGGGTAGTGCGCGACCTTTAAGGCTGGAGGAATTTAATGTGGGAGGGGGCAAGCCCCCTCCCACATTTAAACCTCATACATCAGGAAGACTGGGTTCAGCCTTTGCGCGCCAACAGTTCCAACCCTTCATGCAACGCCGGAAACAGGCTGTTGTTGAAGTTGTTCCAGCGCAACTCAAGGATGGTGTCTTCAGGCGAGATCTCGGTCTTGAGCACGTCGTGGAACACTTCCCCGGAGTCGATGCCGTTGTCCACGTAATGGAACGATGCGCCGGTGAGGTACAGCGGCTCCGACGGCGTGGTGGCCTTGGTTGCCCAGTCCACCACGGTTTGCCCACGCGCACCGTACAACGCGTTCCAGGTGGCATAAGCGCCGCGGCGCTCATACGGCGATTCGATGCGGGTAATGCCCGGGTGAATATTCATGATCCGCCGGGCAAACGGCGCGCCCGGGCGTACCAGCTCATCGAGGATCACCAGCAAGCCGTCCAGCACCACGATATCGGCCTTCAGTTCCACCAGCGTGTCATGCAGGCGGCGCTCGAAATCCTGCTTGCCGGCGATATGTTCCGCGCTGCCCCGTGGCAGGCGCCGGTAGGTGGACGGCACGCTCAACAGCAAATCATTGACCAGATTGCCCTGCACCCGCAGGTCGGCCGGGTACAGCCATTGGCGGCCCGGCTGGTAGGCAAAGCCATAGTCGGCCACCAGTTGCTGGTCTCGCGGGTTCTGCTCGTCGTCGTCATACACCACGCCCACCAGGTTGTAGGCCTGGCCCAGCGGCGTGTCGTTGAGCGACCCCACCAGAAACTCCAGCACCGATTTCATGTAGCGCTCGTGGTCCTTGTAGGCCACCGGCTGCCCGGCCTTGTCGGCGGCCGCGTTGCGCAGCGACCACACGTACACCAGATTCTTTTTCGTCATTGTTTCGCTCTCGCTGGATAGATCCGGCACGCGCCAATACGCGTGCGCCTACCCAACAAGAACGAACCAGCCCCCGGGCAATTTATCCGCCGACGCCACCGCCGGGCACGCCGAGCTAAATAGTCGCGCCAATCTTTCGTTTGTCATGGGTAAGGGTCTGTGTGCCCAGCCCCCTCTATTCACTTTCCGGGAAGTACTTATGACCGACCCCAAGCGCGGCGCCTTCAACGGTTTGCTCGCACTGCTCAGGCCCTTTCGCACCATCGTGATCGTTTCCGTCACCCTGGGCATGGCCGGCGGCCTGGCCATCACGTTGCTGCTGGCGACTATCAATAATGCCCTGCACTCTTCCACGGGAATGACCCAAGGCGTGATTCTCACGTTTGCGGCGCTGTGCGTGCTGGCGCTGACCAGCTCGATCGTCTCCGACATCGGCACCAACTACGTGGGCCAGCGGATCATTGCCGCGCTGCGCAAGGAGCTCGGCGAGAAGGTGCTGTCGGCGCCTATCGAGCAGATTGAACAGTACCGCTCCCACCGGCTGATTCCGGTGCTGACCCACGACGTCGACACCATCAGTGACTTTTCTTTCGCGTTCACCCCGCTGGCCATCGCAACGACTGTGACGCTTGGCTGCCTGGGGTATTTGGCCTATTTGTCGGTGCCGATGTTCCTGATGATGATCGTCGCCATTGTGATTGGCAGCAGCGTGCAATTCATCGCCGGGCACAAGGGGATTCGCGGTTTCGACGAGGCCCGCGACCAGGAAGACGAGCTGCAGCGCTACTACTCCGCGATCGCTTCGGGCGCCAAGGAATTGCGCATCCACCGGCCACGTCGCTACCGCATGAACACCCACCGTATCCAGGAAACCGCTGACCGCATCAGCGACATCCAAGTGCGCTCGGTGAACATCTACATCGTGGCCAAGACCTTCGGCTCGATGCTGTTCTTTGTGGTCATCGGCCTGGCCCTGGCGATGCAGGCCTATAACCCGAACCCGGATCCGGCGGTGATCACCGGCTTCGTGCTGGTGCTGCTGTACATGAAAGGCCCGCTGGAACACGTGGTGGGTTACCTGCCGATCATCGGCAAGGCACGCATCGCGTTTGCGCGCATCAGCGAATTGTCCGACCGTTTCTCGTCCCCCGAGCCGCACCTGCTGATGGATGGCAGCGAAGCGCCGACGCCGCTGGTCAACAGCCTGGAATTGCGTGGCGTGAGCTACAGCCCGCCGCCAGTGGAAGGCAGCCAGCCGTTCCATCTGGGGCCGATCAACCTGAGCATCAAGCAGGGCGATATCGTCTTTATCGTTGGCGAGAACGGCTGCGGCAAAACCACGCTGATCAAACTGCTGCTGGGGCTTTATCAACCCCAGGCAGGGGAAATCCGCCTGAACGGCGACCCGGTGACCGACGCCATGCGCGATGACTATCGCCAGTTGTTCACCACCGTGTTCGCCGACTACTACCTGTTCGACGACCTGGTGCAGGGCAGCGCCACCCAGTCCCTGGACAGCGCCGCCAAGTACCTGGAGCGCCTGGAAATCGCGCACAAGGTCAGCGTCAAGGATGGCGTATTCAGCACCACCGACCTCTCCACCGGCCAGCGCAAGCGCCTGGCGCTGGTCAATGCCTGGCTCGAAGAACGCCCGGTGCTGGTGTTCGACGAATGGGCTGCCGACCAGGACCCGGCCTTCCGCCGCATCTTCTACACCGAGCTGCTGCCGGACCTCAAGCGCCTGGGCAAGACCATCATCGTGATCAGCCACGACGACCGCTATTTCGATATTGCCGATCAATTGGTGCGGCTGCGCGCCGGCCAAATGGTGCATGAACTGGAGCCGGCGTGAATTATTTTTTCCGGTTTCTCCAAGTAGGAACGTCTCACTAGTGGTAATGAGAACCAACCTCAATAAATTATTAAAATCTGCCAACTAAAACATAGAAGAGAAAGCATCCATGTCAGTACGACTCGGTCTCAGCCCCTTGAGCAAAGCGCTATCCATGCGACGGGCCCTGAACTTCGACCTCAAGCCTTGCGCACTTGCGCTTGCGGTGTCTTTGCCCATGGCCGGTTATGTGCAGGCCCAAGAGATCGAGATGGACATTCCTGCGCAGCCGCTGGGGGCGGCACTGCAGGAATTTGGTCGCCAGGCCAACCTGCAGGTGTTGTATAGCCCGACGGATGTGCAAGGTAAAACCAGCGTCGCCGTCCAAGGCAAGCTGGAACCGACCAAAGCTATCGCCAACCTGCTCAAGGGAACGGGCGTCAACTATGGCCTGCAAGGCAATGCGGTGACCATCAGCGCCAGCGGCGGGGCCGCCCTGGAGCTGGGCGCAACCCAGGTCACGGCCAACCAGCTGGGCACCGTCACTGAGGGCACCGGTTCCTACACCCCCGGCACCATCGCCACTGCTACGCGCATGGTCCTGACACCCCGCCAGACACCGCAATCAATCTCGGTCGTCACGCGCCAGGCCATGGATGACTTCGGCCTGACCGGCATCGACGATGTCATGCGCCACACACCGGGCATTACCGTGTCGACGTACGACAGCGAGCGGACCAACTACTATTCGCGCGGTTTTGCCATCCAGAACTTCCAGTACGACGGCATCCCGATGACGCGCAACGCGCCCTACTCGGCCGGGCAGACCTTGACCGACATGGCGATCTACGACCGTGTGGAAGTACTCAAGGGCGCCACCGGGCTGTTGACCGGTGCCGGTGGCCCGGGCGGCACCATCAACCTGGTGCGCAAAAAGCCGACGTCGGAATTCAAGGGTCATGTCGAACTGGGCGCGGGTTCCTGGGACAACTACCGTTCCGAAGTCGACGTGAGCGGCCCGCTGACCGAAACCGGTAACGTCCGTGGCCGAGCTGTTGCCGCCTACCAGGACAAGCACTCGTTCATGGATCACTATGAACGCAAGACCAGCGTGTTCTACGGCATTCTCGAGTTCGACCTGGACGAAGACACCCTGCTGACCGTGGGGGCCGACTACCAGGACAACGATCCAAAAGGCTCCGGCTGGTCAGGCAGCCGGCCTATCTATGACCGCGCCGGCAACACGATCAGCTTGCCGCGTTCGTTCAACAACGGCGCCAAGTGGAGCAAGTGGGAGCAATACTCGCGCACCGCGTTCGCCACCCTGGAGCACACCTTCGATAACGGTTGGGTGGCCAAGGGGCAATACAACCACCAGATCAACGGTTATGACGCCCCCCTGGGCTCCCTGACCCGACCAAATGCCGTGACCGGGCTGTCATCGATCTACGGCAACAAGTTCACCGGTGAAACCGTCAGCGACAGTGGCGATGTGTACCTGACCGGCCCCTTCAGCCTGTTCGGGCGCGAGCATGAACTGGTGGTCGGCTCGTCGATCTCGTCTTCGCATTGGGTGGGCAAGGACTACTACAGCCCGACCTACGTGAACAACGTTCACGATTTCTACAACTGGGATGGCGACAGTATCGAACCCGATTGGGGCACGGCGGGCTTCAAGAACGATGAAACCACGCGCCAGACCGGTAACTACATGACCGCGCGCTTCAGCCTGATGGACGACCTGCACCTGTTGCTCGGGACGCGGATCGCCAACTACCAGGTCACCGGCACCAGCGACACCAAGGACACCGGCAAAGTCATCCCCTATGCCGGCCTGGTCTATGACCTCAATGACAACTACTCCCTGTACGCCAGCTACACCGACATCTATTTGCCGCAAACCGCGTACCGCGATACCAGCAACAAAATGCTCGAACCGGATGAAGGCACCAACTACGAGTTCGGCCTCAAGGGTGAGTTCTACGACGGTCGCCTGAATACCAGCCTGGCGTATTTTGAGATCAAGGAAGAAAACCGCGCAGAAGCCGACTTGAATTACAGCGGCGTATCGCTGATCGACAACCCTTATAAAGGTATCAAGGCCAAGACCAAGGGCTTCGAAGCGGAGATCTCCGGCGAACTGGCACCCGGCTGGCAGCTGCAGGCTGGCTACACCCACAAAGTCATTCGTGACCAAAGCGGCGAAAAAGTCTCTACGTGGGAGCCGGAAGACCAGGTCAACGTCTACACCTCCTACAAACTCACCGGCGCCCTGGACAAGCTGACCCTCGGCGGTGGCGCCCGATGGCAGGGTGAAGGCTGGCAGGTGCTGACCAACCCGGCCACCGACCGTCAAGAAAAATTCGCGCAAGACCCTTACTGGCTGGTGGACCTGATGGCCCGCTACCAGGTGACCGAGAACGTCTCTGCCTCTGTCAACGTCAATAACCTGTTCGACAAGAAGTACTACACCAACATCGGGTTCTATAACTCGGCGTACTACGGTGATCCGCGCAACGTGATGCTGACGACACGCTGGAACTTCTAAGTACAGGTAACAACAACAGCCCCTGCCCATGTTGCGTGGTCAGGGGCTTTTTTGTGGGGGTTCATGTCGCTTTGATCAATTGCGACGTCGACTTATAAAGCGCCTCGAGGTACACCTTCAGCTCCGGCGGCAGATCCCCCTCCCTTTCGGCGGTAGCGGCGTTTATCACATCCAGCGCGGCTTTGAGTCCCGGGTTGCTATTGAGCACGATCTCCCGGGCTGACAGTTCCTTGAGGAGGTTCAAGCACAAATGCTTGCCTTGGATGGTATTGCCAATGTAGATCGAGATCAGTAACTCGTTGGTCTGAACTCGGATAAACCGCACGTGCTCACCAAAGGTATGGAACCGTGGGTGATACATCTCGGTGAACTCGCCAGGGCCCGGATAGGGTAAAAGGTTGAGTTTCGCATTATTTGCCCAAACATCGTCGCGCTTGATCTGGTTGCAGTCAAAGCATGCCACCGCCAGATTCCAGAACTTGAAGGTGTACTGAATGAAATCCTTACGTGGAAGGATGTGTTCGATGGGTTTGGCATGGGCAATATTTATGAGCGGACGATGGCAGTAACAGCACATGCCGTTCTGCTCCTTCTCAAGGAATCGACGCAGGGCCTTACGGATATTCGGACCGGTCACACCCGATTTCTTATCGCTTTGGAACTTCGACAATTCGGTCCATAAATCTGTTTTGCAAGGGGGCTCGCCACGTTGTCGCCGGTCAAACTCCTCGATTGCAAGAGCATCCTGCGCCAAGAAATGTGCAAGGCTTTTTTCGCAATGAGTATCGTACTCGTGACATTCCTTTGCGTACCGAGCGTCAACCTCTGTCATCGCTTGAAGGGTAAGTTCAGCCACGGTCCATCTCGCTTTGTTTAAGCAACATTGAAACGGCACCCAGCGTCTTGCGAACCAGGTCCAGGTCGCTGGCTGCACGGTCGCCGCTATCGGCCTTGAGTTCCTTGCTGATGGACTTCTCGAACTGTTCGAGCTTATCGGTGGCCTGCTTCACCTGAAGCGCGGCGTCGGGAGTATTGACATCCGAAATAATTGACGCCACTACCTTCGCGCAGCGCTCATGCACCTCACGGTTGTGCGGGGTATAGGTTCCAAAACCATCCATCAGCAGCGTTTCCACCGAATGACGCTCATCAACCGGGATTTCCTCCAGCCTGGCGAACCTGGACACATAGCAGATATCGTCTTTTGCGGCGTTGGCGATAAGCACCGGCGAGTGCGTAGCCACGACGAACGAGGCGTTCAAACGCTCGCTCAGCAACGTGAGGATGCGCGGCACGATTTGCTGCCAGCCGACATGCAGGCTGATTTCAGGCTCATCGATCAGGAACGTAGTGTTCAAGCCATCCGAAGCAATGATCTTGATCAGCAGGTTGAGAATGCTTTGCTCGCCGGAACTGAGGTGTTCGAAGGCAATTGTGCGGTGTTGCTCGCGCACGAAATTGAGGGTGTATGCACTGAACTTACCGCGTTTACTGTTGAGGTACTCGACGTCCTCTTCCACGGCCAGGTCGAGCTCATCTCGCCGAGGGTCGCCATGACGGTCAAGGTCGGATTTGGACTTCAAGGTAAGGAAGGTGCGCAAACTGAACCCGACCAGCCCCAGGCAATCATTCAGGAGCGTAACCTTGTCTGGGCGAGAAGAGATCGTGCGGACATTTGACATGATGCGTTTATTGCCCGGCCCCTGGCACAAAAAAAAGCGGCTGACAGAGGCATCGTCCAGATCGAATCGGTGAGCGTAGGACATAGGGATGCCGACGCTGTTTTTGTTCAGGTCTGCCAAGCGATACACGATATCGCGGAGCAGGAAACTCTTGCCTTCACCGTTGTTGCCGATCACGTAGATACAGTGGGCATGGGGAAGCTGCGCCAGCCTGTCCGCAACCATCTTGCTGGTGTCGGTTAATGTGCGCTGCCCAGCGCCACCGGGCAGTACCTTGAGAAAATCGGCACTGGCGCGGCGTGTTTTGGTCATGGTCCTAGGCAGTTTTTTCGAGACGCCGCACAGGCCGAGGATGGGCTTGAAACCGTCCAGGAAGTAGTTATTGAGGAATCGCACGACTTCGCTGGAGAGGTATTCCTCGCTACGATGGAACGCGCGGCCTTGCCAGAGATTATAGATACACCCTGCCAACAGCATTCGCTCGATACCATCCATAGACAGTGACTTATTGGCCATGGAGACATCGATGTAGAGGACTTCATCTTGAGGTAGTTCGGTATTGAGGATGATCGCGGAGCAGTGGTCGGACGCCGAGGGCAAGCTGCTGAAATTGATGATGGCTTCGACGTAGGCACGGCCATCGATCAGCGCGCGCATTTCCTTCCAGAGGCGTGAGGTTGTCGCGCGCGTCCAGTTCTGTATGACTATCAAGCGAGCTTGATTATTGTGCGTCAGCACCTCATGCAGTGCGTGGAGCATAGGCTCCTGATCAACATAAGGCGCATCAAACAGGAATGTCGGTTCAGCGAAGCGCCGGTATCGGTCAGGATGAATGAAATCGGCATTGATACCCTCCGCTGCAAGGCGCAGGGTGATCAGATCGCCTTGAAGCCCATCAACGTTACCCACCATTGGAAAGGATCTTCTCGGGCCGTCGCCGAGCAGGCCCAGCGAAAGCTCGGCGGTGTTTGGCATCACCTCCACCAGCGGCGTCGATAACGTCGATTGCACGGTGCCCACCAATGCGGCGACCAGCTTTGGATGCCGATAATCAATACCCAGCTTCGATGCGATCAGCTTGGCAGCCAGGTGAATGAGCAAATCAGCCGCCCCGAGGCGGGAGCCAACAATGCGCTCGGCTTCGACACTCAATTTGACGAACTTTTCGCGCTCCATTGACGCAATAACCGTGTTTTCAAACAGATCCTGCGACAGAGCAAATTGTGTCTTGGACGGATTTCCAACCCGCGACACGACAATCAACATCAGCAGTGTTCGATCATCACCTGCGTATTCCAGGTAATCAGGGCATTCAGATTCGAGCTTATCGATCATCTGCTCAGCAGCAATTTCGCGTTCATCATGGTACATGGCGGGTCGTGGGTCCTGGTGAGTACAAAGGCTTCCATAGGAAAAGCTGGCAACTAGCCACCTACCTCTATTGGAAAGCTTTACCCGCACAAACTCAATAAAAATGTCTTCGTACGGCCGAATCGCCTTTAACGAAAAACCCCCGACCACTTGCGCGACCGAGGGCTTTTTATCCGCAGCTTATTTGCCCATCACGCCCACAAAACTGCTGACAAACTCAGCGTTATCCACGATCCGTTCATGGGTGGTATCGATCACTACCGACTGCTCTACCGCCTGTTCCCCAAGCACGGCTCGCAGGCTTGATTCGATCAGCTCGCGGTGCTGCCCTCCTTTGCTCTGGGCCGCCCACCAGCACAGCACAGGTGCAGTGATCGGCGAATATCGTGACTCTTGCAAGCGTTGGTCCAGCTGACGCTTGACGCCCCAGGACACCTGCGCCTCGGAACCTTCCGACAGTTCGCGCTTGAGCGTGAGATAGGCCTCCCCCAAGGTGCGCTCAGCCCAGGCATCCAGGGGTGCCCATTGCTGCGCCTGATCCTGCTCGCACGCCTGGGATTGCTGCCAGACCGCCTGAATCTGTTGCGCATGCTCAGGGAACATCACACCCAGCAGCTCGGCTCGCTGTTCGTTGTCGGAGATAGGCTGATCCTCATCGGCATCTTCCTCGTTCCAGAACGCTGTGACGTTATGGGGCGGTGGTGTGTCGACCAAGCCAACGCACTCAACCTGCCTGCCCGCCCGTTCCAGGCGATGGGCAACGTCGAGGGCCAGGTTGCCCCCCAGTGACCAGCCGGCCAGGCGGAACGCGCCGTGTGGGCGGACGAGCAACAGTTGCTCGGTATAGTCATCGACCAGGCTGTCCCAGGACGGCACCGCTGCGCCCTCTTCTACCAGCGCCCGACAGATCACGCCCAGCACCGGCCGTTGTTCCCTGAGCGCCAGGGCTAGCGCCTTGTAGCAATGCACGGAACCGTAGCTGGGGTGGAACAGGTAGAGCGGCGTGCCTTCGGTCTGGCCGTTGAGCGGGACCAGCAGCGAACGCCGCGTCGCCCCTTCCAGGCAGCGGATCTGCGCACGCACGGTCGGGTTGAGCATCAATTGGCTGACTGAAAGGCCGATACCGTTGACCTTGCGAATCCGCTCTTTGAGCATCAGCACCAACAGCGAATGGCCGCCAAGTTCGAAGAAGTTGTCGTTCACGCCCACGCGTTCCACACCGAGTACATCGGCCCAGATTGCGGCGATTGTCTGTTCAAGCTCGGTTTGCGGGGCTTCAAATTGCTCGCTCGACTGCGCGTCCGGCTTCGGCAGCACCTTGCGGTCCAGCTTGCCATTCGGGCTCAGCGGCATGTGCCCAAGCAGCACCCACTGCGCCGGCACCATGTAGTCTGGCAAATGGCTGGCCAGGTGGGCACTGAGGATTTCTCGCCAGCCCGCACTCTGCGTCTGCAAGACCACGTAACCGACCAGTTGCTTGCCATCCACCGCCAGTACCGCGGCCTCCCTTACCCACTCATGCTCCAGCAGGCGCGCCTCGATTTCACCCAACTCAATACGTAAACCGCGCAGTTTGACCTGATGGTCGATCCGTCCGGCGTACTCGATCACGCCGTCTGCACGATAACGGGCCAGGTCACCGGTGCGGTACAGGCGCTCTCCCTTGATGAACGGGTGGGCGATAAAACGCTCGGCGGTCAAGCCAGGGCGGCGGTGATAACCGCGCGCCAGGCCCACACCGCCCAGGAACAGTTCGCCCAACACGCCTGCCGGGACTGGTTCGAAGTTGCTGTTCAGGACATAGCAACCCAGGTTGGCAATCGGCTTGCCGATCGGCACTGAGTCGCGGCCTTCGTCCACGCAAGTCCAATGGGTCACATCGATGGCCGCCTCGGTCGGCCCATACAGGTTGTAGAGCCCGGCGTGCGGCAGTTTGGCGAAGACCTGCTGCTGCGCATCCACCGGCAATGCTTCACCACTGCACACAATGCGCTGCAGGCTGGTGCAGCTCGACACGCTCGAATCCAGCAGGAACGCCTGCAACATCGACGGCACAAAATGCAGCGTGGTGACCTGCGCCCGGTTGATCAGGCTGACCAGCTTGCTCGGATCGCGATGGTCACCCGGCGCGGCGACCACCAGGCGTGCGCCGGTCATCAACGGCCAGAAGAACTCCCACACGGAGACGTCGAAACTGAACGGGGTTTTCTGCAAGACCGTATCGCTTGGGTCCAGGCAGTACGCCTCCTGCATCCAGCACAGGCGATTGGTCAGCGCCAGATGCCGGTTGCCCGCGCCTTTGGGTTGGCCGGTAGAGCCAGAGGTGTAGATCACATAGGCGAGGTTTTCCCCGTCCACGACGATGTCCGGGTTGGCGTCGCTGTAGGCCTCAAACCCGCCGCTCCCCAGCACCAGTGTTTCCAAGCCGTGCGGGATCGGCAGTTGCTCGCGCAAATGCGCCTGGGTCAGCAGCAATTTCACACCACTGTCATCGAGCATGTAGGCCAGCCGCTCACGCGGGTATTCGGGATCCAGCGGCACGTAGGCGCCACCGGCCTTGAGCACCGCCAGCAGGCCCACCACCATTTCGATGGAGCGCTCCACCGCCACACCCACCAGTACATCCGGCCCCACACCTGCTTCTATCAGGCGATGGGCCAGGCGGTTGGCGCGACGGTTCAGTTCGGCATAGCTCAGGTGCTCTGCGCCGAACACCAGCGCAGGCGTCTCTGGCGCCAGGGCGACCTGATCTTCGATCAGGTGGTGCACCGCGCGTTGCAGCGGGTACTCACGCGCCGTCGCATTCCAGTCTTCGACGATCAGTTTGCGCTGTGCGGCGGGCAAGGACGGCAGGTCTGCCAGACGCGTGACCTGTGGCAACGTCAACGCCTCCAGCACCTGCTGGAAATGCTCGGCCAGGTGGTTGATCTCATGTGCGTCGAACGCCGCGCGGTCGTAATTGAACTCCACGGCTAGGCTGTCGCCCATGGCCAGCAAGACGGTCAAGGGGTAGTGAGTCTGCTCCAGGCTGTCCATGGCGCCAAAGCGCAGGCCCGCCGGCGAACCTTGCTCCAGGGCCTCGGACACCGGGTAGTTCTCGAACACCAGAATGTTGTCGAACAAAGCCTCGCCGCCCAACCCGGCCCAGCGCTGGATCTCGAACAGCGGCGTGTGCTCCTGTTCGCGCAGGCGCAGGTTTTGCCCCTGCACCTGTTGCAGCCAGGCGTCGACGCTCAGCTGCGGGCTTGGTGTGGCCACCACCGGCAAGGTGTTGATAAACAAACCCACCTGCTGTTCGATCCCCGGCAACTCTGCCGGGCGCCCCGCCACCGTCGCACCAAACGCCACGGTGTCCAGGCCGGTATGGCGCTGCAACAACAACAGCCAGGCGCTTTGCACCAGGGTATTAAGGGTGACTTTATGGCGCTGGGCAAACGCCTTGAGCTGCTCGGTGGGCGCCGGCTCGAAGGCCAGACGGTGAATGCCATTGACCTGGGACGGGCCCTGCTCGCGCTTGACCCCGCGCGACAGCCTGGTCGGCTCCAGCAGGCCGGCCAACTGGGCTTTCCAGAAGGTTTCACTGATGGCCGGGTCTTGCGCCTGCAACCAGGCGATGTAGTCGCGATAACGTCCGTTTGGCGCGCGCGGCGACTCACCCGCGTACTGTTGCAGCACCTCGCCAAACAGCTGCGATGAACTCCAGCCATCCATCAGGATGTGATGGTTGGTGTAAATCAGGTGGTGGCTGTCGGCCCCCGTACGCACCACCACCAGACTCAGTAACGGCGCCTGCTCAAGCACAAAGCCTTCGGCCCGCGCCGCGTCGGCGAGTGCATCGAGTGCCTCGCTGCGGTCCGCACGCTGCTGCCAGTCGTGTTCGACCAAAGGCACGCTCACGGCCTTGTAGACCACCTGCAACGGCTGCTCCAGTTCGGTCTGCCAGAGGAAACCGGTGCGCAGGATATCGTGGTGTTCGAGCGCAACCTGCCAGGCGGCCTGGAAGCGCGCCACATCCAGCCCGTGCACGTCGACGCGCATCTGGTTGATGTAATCGCCCGAGCCCTGGCCATACAGAGATTGGAACAGCATGCCCTGTTGCATCGGCGACAGAGGGTAGATGTCCTCCACACGACTCAATGGCAGCGACAACCCCTCCAACTGCGCCTGGTTCAAGCGCGCCAGAGGGAAGTCCGACGGTGTGGCCCCGGTGTTTTCCGGCTGGCAACAATGCTCAATCAGGGCCTTGAGTTCTTCGGCGTAGTCAGCGGCCAACTGCTCGATGCTGGCCGGGTCGAACATCTCCCGGCTGAAACTCCAGTTCAGGTTCAGCTCACCGCCGTATACCTGACCGTTGATTTCCAACCAGTTGCCCAGCGATGCGTCAGGGCTCTGGTCGCTTCCGGCCGCGTCACCGGACGGTGCAAACAGCCCCTGTTCCTCACCGGCGTCAAAACTTGCATCGAACTGGCCCAGGTAGTTGAAGGTGATACGCGGCTGCGGCAACCCCGCCAGGGCTTGGCGAGCCTGCGGCTGGCCCAGGTAACGCAGCGCGCCAAAACCGATACCTTTGTCAGGAATCGCGCGCAGTTGCTCCTTGATGCCCTTCAATGATTCGGCCAGGCTTGCCGCCGGTGTGAGTTTCACCGGGTAGATACTGGTAAACCAGCCCACCGTGCGGGTCAGGTCGATATCATCGAACAGGTCTTCACGGCCATGCCCTTCCAGCCGGATCAGGGTTGAATCGTGGCCGGTCCAGCGTCCGATGACACGCGCCAGCGCGGTCAGTAACAGGTCGTTGATCTGCGTCCGGTAGGCCGCCGGCGCGTCATGCAACAGGCGCCGGGTGTGAGTTGAGTCCAAGTGGGTGGTCGCGCCGCCAGCATGCCGGTTGCTCAAGCTGGCCCCGGGTTTGGCGCCCGGCAGATCGGCTTCGGCGCCCTCCAGCTGGCCCTGCCACCAAGCCAGCTCCTGAGCCAGCGCCTCGCCCTGGGCATAGTGCTGCAGTCGCTGTGCCCAGTCGCGGGTCGAGCTGGTCTTGGCGGGCAATGCCACCGCAGCGCCTCGGGCAAGCTGCCGGTAAGCCGTCTGCAAGTCCTCAAGCAGAATCCGCCACGACACGCCATCGACCACCAGGTGGTGGATGACCAGCAGCAAGCGCTGCGAGCCATCGCCCAGTTCAACCAACACGGCGCGCATCAGCGGGCCTTGGCCGAGGTCCAGGCTGCGTTGGGCCTCTTCGCCCAATGTTTCGAGTGCTTCGACATTGTGCAGCGCGCGTTGCCACAGCACGGCATCGGCCTGGGGCTGGTCGGCACCGCGATACACGCCCCCCCAGCCGTCGGCACCGTTGATGAACTGGGCGCGCAGAGCATCGTGATGCACGATCAACGCCTGCAAGGCCTGGGTCAGCGTGGCCGCCTCCAGTCGCTCATGGGGTTGCAGCACCACCGACTGGTTCCAGTGATGGCGCTCGGCGATCTCATCGGCAAAAAAACCTTGCTGGATCGGCAGCAACAACGCCTCGCCCGTCAAGGCGGCCTGGCTGATCGTCAGCCCCTCGACACCTTGGCGCGCAACCCCGGCCAGGCTTTGCACGGTCTGGTGCAGGAACAGGTCCTTGGGCGTAAACCGAATGCCCGCCTGGCGCGCGCGGCTGACCACCTGGATCGAAATGATCGAGTCCCCGCCCAACTCGAAAAAGTTGTCGTTCAGGCCTACCTGCGGCAAGCGCAGCACATCCGCCCAGATCGTCGCGATCTGTTGTTCCAGTTCGCTTTGCGGCGCCACGTAGGCTTGTTGCAGCAGGCTTGCGTCGGGGCGCGGCAAGCCCTTGCGGTCGAGCTTGCCGTTGGGCGTCAACGGCATCTGCGCCAGGAACATGAAGTAGGTCGGCACCATGTAGTCCGGCAGGCGGGTTTTCAGGGCACGGCGCAGGGTTTCACGCAATGCCGTTTCGTCCGCGAGATTTGCATCGGCCGGCACCACGTAGGCCACCAGCTGCTTGCCGGTCGGGCCTTCCTGGGCCACCACCACGGTTTCGCCGACGTTGTCCTGTTCACGCAGGCGCGCTTCGATTTCACCCAACTCGATACGGAAACCACGGATCTTGACCTGATGGTCGACACGCCCAAGGTAATCCACTACGCCATCCGGGCGGCCACGGGTCAGGTCGCCGCTGCGGTACACGCGGCTACCGGGTTTGCCGAACGGGTCCGGCACGAAACGTTCGGCGGTCAGTGCCGGGCGCTCCAGGTAACCCCGCGCGACGCCCTCGCCGCCCAGGTACAACTCACCGGCGACGCCGACCGGTTGCAGGTTGAGTTGCGCGTCCAGCACGTAGCCGCTGCGGTTGCCGAGCAAGGTGCCGATGGGGGCGTAGACGGCGCCGCACGGGTCGCCTTTGCGCGCCTTCCATAACAGCGGCGTGACCACGGTTTCGGTCGGGCCATAGCCATTGAACAGATAGGTCGGTTTAAGCGCGCGCCAGGCCAGGTCGTAGCTCGCTTGCGCCACCGCGTCCCCGCCGAAGCAGTAAACACGCACTTTAGGCGGGTTGCCGTCGCGCTCGGCATGCTCGGCCAATTGTTGCAGGTACACCGGCGGGAACACCGCCATAGTCACGTTATGGCGGTGCATTTGCTCATAGGTGTATTCCGGCAGCCACAGGCTGTCGTCGCGCACCAACACGCTGGCGCCGTTGATCAGCGGGTGCATCCAGCCTTCGTGGGAGCCGTCGAAGGCGAAGGACATGAAGTGCAATTCGCAATCGGCCGGGCCGGTTTCGTAGCGCTCGCCGGTGGCGATGATGTGCGCAACCAGAGGCCCGTGGGAAACGGCCACGCCCTTGGGCATGCCGGTGGAACCGGAGGTGTAGATGACGTAGGCGAGGTTGTCGCCATCCAGCTTCACTTCAGGGGCCGTGTCGGCGTAAGTCGCCCAATCTTCAGTGCGATCAATCGCCAGGCTGTCCAGCCCTTCCGGAATCGGCAGTTGCTGCGCCGCACTGCTATGAGTCAGCAGCAGCTGTGCGCGGCTGTCCTGCATCATGTACAGCAGGCGGTCGCGCGGGTATTCGATGTCCAGCGGCACGTAAACGCCGCCGGCTTTCATCACCGCGAGAAACGCCATCAGGCTCTCGGCGCTGCGCGGCATGGCGATGGCCACGCGCACTTCGGGGCCGACGCCACGGGCGATCAGGGCGTGGGCCAGGCGGTTGGCATTACGGTTGAGTTCGCCGTAGGTGAGGGTTTGCGCGTCGAACTTCACCGCCAGCGCATGCGGGTTTTCCTCGGCGCGGTCGGCGAACATTTCGTGTACCAGACGCTCGGCCGAGAAGCCGGCGTCGGTTTGGTCCCACAGTTCAAGGATGTGTTGGCGTTCGGCAGCATCAAGCAGGTTCAGCGCACCAATGCTCTGCTGCTGATCGGCAACCATCGCCTGCAACAGGTTTTGCCAGTGGCGAGCCATGCGCTCGATGGTCGAGGCATTGAACAAATCGGTGGCGTACCCGAGGGTCGCCCACAGGCTGTCGCTGCCTTCATGCACATCCAGGTCGAGGTCAAAGTGGGCGGTCTGACTCTCCCACTCCAGCCCTTCGACGCGCAAGGCCGACAGTTGATGTTCGGCACCGCCCAAGCGTGCTTCGGTCTGGTGGTTGAACATCACCTGGAACAGTGGGTTAAGGCTCAGGCTGCGCTCCGGTTGCAGGGCCTCCACCAGTTGTTCGAACGGCAGGTCCTGATGGTCCTGGGCTTCCAGCGCACGCTGGCGGGCCTGTTGCAACAACTGCGTGACCGAGGTCTGCTCATCGATATCGGCCTTGAGCACCTGGGTGTTGACGAAGAAACCGATCAACTGCTCGGTTTCGACCCGGTTGCGGTTGGCAATCGGCACGCCGACGCGCACGTCTTCCTGGCCGCTGTAACGGTGCATCAACGCCTGGAACGAGGCCAACAGCAGCATGAACATTGTCACGCCTTCGCGCTGCGCCAGGCCTTTGAGGTCGGCGACCAGCGCCGGTGGCAACTCGACAAACAGCCGCGCACCCCGATGGCTTTGCTCGGCCGGGCGCTGGTGGTCGAAAGGCAGTTCGAGCACCGGTTGCTCGCCGCCCAGCAAGCCTTGCCAGTAAGCCAATTGCCGGGCTTTTTCGCCGGCGTCCATCCATTCACGCTGCCAGCGCGCGTAATCGGCGTACTGGATCGGCAAGGCCGGCAGTTGCACGTCCAGACCCTGGCTATAGGCGCTGTACAGCTGCACCAGCTCATCGACCATGATTTGCATCGACCAACCGTCGGAGACGATATGGTGCTGCACCAGCACCAGCACATGTTCCTCGTCACTCAGACGCAACAGCCTGGCCCGCAGCAGCGGCCCGGTCAGCAAGTCGAACGGGCGGGCAATCTCGGCTTCAACCTGGGCCTTGAGCTGTGCTTCATCGCTCTCGACCTGCACGATCTCGACGCGCGCCGACGGCAGGACCACCTGCACGGTCTGCTCATCGTCCTGGTGCAAATGGGTACGCAGGCTTTCATGCCGGGCGACCAACGCGTCGAAGCTGCGTTGCAGCGCGTTCAGGTCCAACTGGCCCTTGAGGCGCAACGCGCTCGGCACATGGTAGGCGGCGCTGTCGGGCTCCAGCAGCCAGAGGAACCACTGGCGCTCCTGGGCGTAGGACAATACCAACGGCACGTCGCGGGATGTGGGCACCAACGCCGGCGCCGTCGAACCGCCGCGCTTGCCTTCGGTGTGCAGCGCCGCAACAAAGCCGTCCAGGCGCGGCTGCTCGAACAGCACGCGCAACGGCAACTCGATCCCCAGGTTGTGGCGCAGGCGCGACGCAACTTGCATGGCCAGCAAGGAGTGGCCGCCCAACTCAAAGAAGTGATCGGTCAAGCCAATGCGTTCGGCGCCGAGGATATCCGCCCAGATTGCGGCAACCTGCTGTTCCAGCACGCTCACCGGTGCCACCCAGCCGTGGGATGCCTGGCTCGCGTCGGGGCGCGGCAAGGCGTGACGGTCGAGCTTGCCATTAGGGCTCAACGGCAACGCCTTGAGGAACATGAAATGCGCCGGGACCATGTAGTCCGGCAGCTCATCGCGCAAAGCCGCGCGAATCTGCTCACGCAAGGCCTCCTGCGCGGTTTCCGCCAAGGGGGTAACCAGGTAGGCGATCAGTTGCTGATCGGCGGCGATCACCAAGGCTTCGCGCACGCCCTCCTGCGCCAGCAGGCGTGATTCGATCTCGCCCAGTTCGATGCGGAAACCACGCACCTTGACTTGATGGTCGATACGGCCGATGTACTCGATCACACCGTCGGCGCGATAGCGCGCCAGGTCGCCGGTGCGGTACAGGCGACCGCCACCGACCGGGTCGAAAGGATCGGGAATGAAACGCTCGGCGCTCAGCCCGGCACGGTTGAAATACCCTCGCGCCAGGAGCGGCCCGCCAATCACCAGCTCACCGGCCACGCCCACCGGCACCGGGTTCAGGCTGGCGTCCAGCAGGTAAATGGCGCGGCCATCGAGCACGCGACCAATCGGCATCATTTGCGTGACGGCTTCGCTGCCATCCACATAAGCCGCGCAATCCAGGGCCGTGACCGTCACGGTCGCCTCGGTGGGCCCGTAGGTGTTGAGCAACCGCACATGGTCAAGCCCGGCGTCGCGCCAGGATGCCAGGCCTTCCGGCGGCATCGCTTCGCCACCCGCATGCACCTGGCGCAGGCGGCCGTAATCGCGCACGCCACGCTCGGCAAAATCCCGCGCGATCAGGTGCCAGTAGGCCGTGGTCAGGTCGACGACCGAGATGTCATGTTCGATGAGCTGGGTGTAGAAGGTGTCGCTGTCCCAAAGTTCGCCGCCGCGCACCACCACACCGGCGCCGCAGCACAGCGCCGGGTACAGTTGCTCGACAAACCCGTCGAAGTTGAAGGTGCCGAACTGCAATACGCGGTCGGCGGCAGTCAGCGCGAACACCTCGGTGAACACTTCGACATGCCGTGCCAACGACGCCTGGTCAATGCCCACGCCCTTGGGCCGCCCGGTGGAACCGGAGGTGAACATCAGGTAGGCCAGGTTGAGCGGGAATGCGCGTACGCCCGGATTGCCGGCCGGGTATTCGGCCAACCAGTCCGGCGCAGCTTCCAGGCAAATCAACGCGAGATCGGCACTGAGCGGCAGACGCTCCAGCAACGGCTGCTGAGTCAGTAACAGCTGCAAGCCGCTGTCTTCGATCATGCATTGCAGGCGATCCTGCGGGTATTGCGGGTCCAGCGGCACGTACGCGCCACCGGCCTTGAGCACGGCCAGCAGGGCCACGATCATTTCCAGCGAACGGTCCACGGCCACGCCCACCAGGCTGTCGGCCCCCACGCCCTGCTCGATCAGTTTATGCGCCAGGCGGTTGGCGCGCCGGTTGAGGTCGGCGTAGCTCATGCGCCGCTGGTCCATGATCAGGGCGACCGCCTCGGGCCGGCTCGCCACCTGCTGCTCGAATTTGCTCAATACGCTGCTGTGGGCGGCGCGCGCCGGTTGCGGCGGGTTCCACTCGTAGAGCATCTGCGCTTGTTCGCGCTCACCCAGGATCGGCAAGTCGGCGACACACAGCCGCGCGCCGCCCGTCACGCTCTTGAGCAGGTTCTGCCAGTGCGCGGCGAAACGCTGCAGGGTGCTCGCGTCAAATAGCGCGGTGGCGTAGGTCAGTGACGCCTGCAGGCCTTCGGCAGATTCCTGGGTGTCCAGGCTCAGATCAAAGTGTGCGCTATGGCTGTCCCACTCCAGCCCGTGCACCTGCAACCCCGGCAGCTGTTGCGCGTCGCGATTTGCCTGGGCATCCGACTGGTGGTTGAACATCACCTGGAACAGCGGGTTGTGGCTCAGGCTACGCTCGGGTTGCAGGGCTTCGACCAGTTGCTCGAACGGCAGATCCTGGTGGGCCTGGGCACCCAGCGCGTGTTCCTTGACCTGTTGCAACAGCTGGGCAAAGGTCATGTGCCCGTCAATCTCGGCCCTGAGCACCTGGGTGTTGACGAAAAAGCCGATCAGTTGCTCGGTTTCCAGGCGATTACGGTTGGCGATGGGCACGCCGACACGGATATCCGACTGGCCAGTGTAGCGATACAGCAAGGCCTGGAAGGACGCGAGCAAGACCATGAACAGGGTCACGCCTTCGCGCTGCGCCAGGGCGCGCAAGCCCTCGACCACGGCGGGTTCAAGCAGCAGGTCCAGGCGTGCGCCCTCGTAGGTCTGCATGGCCGGGCGCGGGCGATCCAGCGGCAGCTCCAGCACCGGCTGGGCATCGCCCAGGCGCGCGCGCCAGTAGGCCAATTGGCGGTCTTTTTCGCCCGCCTCCATCCAGCTGCGTTGCCACTGGGCGTAGTCGGCATATTGAATTGGCAGCGGCGCCAAGACTGGGTCAAGGCCCTGGCTGTAGCCGGCATACAGGCTGACCAGCTCATCGACCATGACCTGCATCGACCACGCATCGGACACGATGTGATGCTGGACCAGCACCAGCACATGTTCGTCTTCGTTCAGTTGCAGCAAATTAATACGCAGCAACGGCCCGGCTTGCAGATCAAACGGCCGGGCGATTTCGCGCTCTACCAGGCCCCGCACTTGCTCGACGCTGGTCGACCCCAGCACCTGGTGCTCAATGACCGGGGAAGCCTGGTCGAGCACCCGTTGAACGGTCTGGTTCACAGCGGCGAAAAACACTGTGCGCAGGCTTTCGTGGCGCTGCACCAAGGTGTCAAAAGCCCGTTGCAGGGCCGTACGGTCCAGCGTGCCCACCAGGCGCAACGCGGCCGGAATGTGATAAGCCGCGCTGTCGGGCTCCAACTGCCAGAGAAACCACTGACGTTCCTGGGCGTACGACAGCAGCAAAGGTTGTTCGCGATTGGCTTGAGGAATCTGCGCTACCTCGGCGCCCGTCTCGCCCAGCGCGCGCACAAAGGCGCCCAGCACCGGCTGCTCGAACAGGCTTTTGAGCGCCACCTCGATACCCAGCGCCTGACGCACACGCGACACCACACGGGTCGCCAGCAGCGAGTGCCCGCCCAACTCGAAGAAATGATCTTGTACGCCAATCTGTTCGACACCCAGCACCTCGGCCCAGATCGCCGCTACCTGTTGCGCCTTCTCACCCACCGGCGCCACGTAGCGCTTCTGCATCAGGCTGGCATCCGGTTTCGGCAGCGCCTTGCGGTCCAGCTTGCCGTTCGGGGTCAGCGGCAAGCCTGCCAGGAACAGCATGTGCGCCGGCACCATATAGTCGGGCAGCACCTCGCGCAGGGCCGCCTTGAAGGCTTCGCGCAACGGACCTTGTTCCGCATCCGGCGTCGGCCCTTGAGTGACCAGATACGCCAGCAACTGGTCATTCTCCGCCACCACCACCGCCTCACGCACCCCAGCCTGCTCACGCAGGCACGCCTCAATCTCCCCCAACTCGATACGGAACCCGCGCACCTTGACCTGGTGGTCGACGCGGCCGATGTACTCGACCACCCCGTCCACGCGATACCGCGCCAGGTCACCGGTGCGGTACAGCCGCTCGCCGTTGTCAGCGAACGGATTGGGCACGAAGCGTTCGGCGGTCATCGCCGCGCGGCCGTGGTAACCACGGGCCAGGCCGACGCCGCCGATCAGCAGTTCGCCGCTGGCACCGACCGGGCATGGAGTGAGGTCGGCGTTGAGGATGAACAGCGAGGTGTTGGCGATCGGGCGACCTACGAACGGCTGCGGCTCGTTCAACTGATAGGCCGCCGACCAGATGGTGGTTTCGGTGGGGCCATACAGGTTCCACACCACGCCCTGCAGCGCGAGCATGCGTTGCGCCAGATCAGCGGGCAAGGCCTCGCCACCGCACAGGCACTTGATGCCATGCAGGTTCGCGGCCAGCTCACTGTCGAGCAGCATGCGCCAGGTCGACGGCGTGGCCTGGACCACGCTGGCGCCTTCGTCCTTGACCCGTTGCAGGATGGCGTGTGGGTCGAGTGACAGTTGTTTTTCCGCGAGGATGACGGTCGCGCCCACGGCCAGCGGCACATAGAGTTCGAGGGCGAAAATATCGAAAGAAAAGGTGGTCAGCGACATCAGGCGATCCGCCGGCGCGATCGCCAGCGTGTCGGCCATGCCGCTGACAAAGCTGTCCAGCGCGCCATGGCGTACCATTACGCCTTTGGGTCTACCGGTGGAGCCGGAGGTGTAGATCACGTAGGCCAGGTGCTCGGCGCACAATTCGACCTGCGGGTTGGCGGCGCTGTGGGCCGCGTCTTCCCGGGCATCCACGAACAGCACGCTCAGGTCCGTCGCCACCGGCACCAGACGGTGCAGATCGGTCTGGGTCAGCAGCACCTTGGCGCGGCTGTCTTCGAGCATGTAGGCCAGGCGGTCCGGAGGGAACTGCGGGTCGAGCGGCACATAGGCACCACCGGCCTTGAGGGTGGCCAGCAGGCCGACCACCATGTCCACCGAGCGCTCCAGGGCAATCGCGACCAGCACATCCGGGCCGACGCCTGCTGCGATCAGGCGATGGGCCAGGCGGTTGGCACGCCGGTTGAGTTCGGCGTAGTCCAGGCGCTGTTCGTTGAACACCAGCGCAGTGGCATCGGGGTGCGAAGCTGCGCGGGCCTCCAGCAGGCGATGCACGCCCGCGATGGGGTTGAGCGCCTGCCGGGTCTGGTTCCAGGTTTCCAACATCTGCCGGCGCTGTGGCGCGTCGAGCAACGGCAATTCGCCGATGCGCAGGCTGCAATCCTGGGCGATCAGCTGCAACACGCGATGCCAGTGCGCGATAAAGCGCTGCATGCCGGGGGCATCGAACAGGTCAGTGGCGTAGGTCAGGGACGCTTGAAGGCCCTCGGGCGATTCGTGGGTGTCGAGGTTGAGGTCAAATTGCGCGGTCCGGGTGTCCCACTCCAGCCCTTGCACTTGCAGGCCGCTCACGCTGGCGCCGGCACGCTGGCTTTCGGTCTGGTGGTTGAACATCACCTGGAACAACGGGTTGTAACTCAGGCTGCGCTCGGGTTGCAGCGCTTCAACCAGCTGTTCGAACGGCAAGTCCTGGTGGGCCTGGGCCTCCACCGCGCGCTGGCGGGTTTGCTGCAGCAGGTCGCGGAACGTCATCTGGCCGTCGATATCGGCCTTGAGGATCTGCGTGTTGACGAAAAAGCCGATGAGGCGTTCGGTTTCCACCCGGTTGCGGTTGGCCACCGGCACGCCGATGCGGATATCGCCCTGGCCGCTGTAGCGGTGCAGCACGGCCTGGAACGAGGCGAGCAACAGCATGAACACCGTCACGCCTTCGCGCTGCGCCAGGGTCTTGAGGCCCGCCACCAGCGTGGCTTCCAGCGTCAGGTCCAGGCGCGCGCCCTGGTAGCTCTGCACCGCCGGGCGTGGACGGTCCATCGGCATTTCCAGCACCGGCTGCTCGCCGCCGAGCATGCTTTGCCAGTAGCCGAGTTGACGCTCGCGTTCGCCGGCTTCCATCCAGCTGCGTTGCCACAGCGCATAGTCGGCGTACTGGATCGGCAAGACCGGCAGTTGCAGGTCCTGGCCCTGGACGTGGGCGGCATACAGCTGCACCAGCTCGTCGACCATCACCTGCATCGACCAGCCATCGGAGACGATGTGATGCTGCACCAGCACCAGCACATGTTCCTGCGGCGCCAGACGCAACAGCTTGACCCGCAGCAGCGGGCCTTGCTGGAGGTCGAACGGCTGGGCAATTTCCGCTTCCACCAGCGCTTTGACCTGCGCTTCCTCGGCGTCGACCAGGGCAATGTTAACCTGCACCTGCTCGGCAATGATCTGCAATGCGCTGTCGCCGTCTTCCTGCAAGTGCGTGCGCAGGCTTTCATGGCGCATCACCAGCGTGTCGAAGCTGCACTGCAACGCGGCCACATCCAGTGCGCCACTCAGGCGCAGGGCACGAGGCACATGATAGGCGGTGCTCTGTGGCTCCAGTTGCCACAAAAACCACTGCCGCTCCTGGGCGTAGGAGAGTCGCAGCGGCTCGCCTTCCTGGCGCTTGAAAACCGGGGCAATCTCAAACAGGTTGATGCCCTGTTGCTTGAGCATGATCGCCAACGCTTTCTTTTGTTGCGCAGAAAGTGAACCTACCGACTCGATTAATGCTTGCACGCCACGCCCCTCAGGAAATCAATTTATCCAAATCTTCTGCTGATAGACGTTTGAGGGCCTCCAAGGATTTAGCCAATGCGTCCTGCACTGGCGAATTATTTGTCTGCTGGGCCGCCACATAGGCACTGAAATCAGCCAGGGTCGGGGTGGTAAAGATCGATTTCACGTCGAATTCGGCATGCAACTGCTCGCGCAGGCGCACCACCACCTGGGTGGCCAGCAGGGAATGGCCGCCCAGTTCGAAGAAGTTGTCGTTCAGGCCAACCCGCTCGACGTCCAGCACCTCGGCCCAGATCGCGGCGATCTGTTGCTCCAGCGCGCTGACCGGCGGCGCATACTCCCGCGCCTGCTGGTTGGTATCGGCCTTGGGCAGGGCCTTGCGGTCCAGCTTGCCGTTGGGGCTCAGGGGCATCTGTTCCAGCAGCAGCCATTGCGCCGGGACCATGTAGTCCGGCAGGTGCTGGGCCAGATGCGCACTGAGCACATCGCGCCAGTCGTCGCCGGCGTTTTGCAGCACCAGGTAGCCCACCAGGTATTTGCCGTCTACCGCCAGCACCGCGGTTTCGCGGACCCAATCGTGTTCCAGCAGGCGCGCTTCAATTTCACCCAGCTCGATGCGCAGGCCGCGCAGCTTCACTTGATGGTCGATGCGCCCGGCGTACTCGATCACGCCGTCTGGGCGATAACGCGCCAGGTCGCCGGTGCGGTACAAGCGCTCGCCCTGGACAAACGGGTGGGCGATAAACCGCTCGGCAGTCAGCGCCGGGCGGCGGTGGTAACCACGGGCGAGGCCGATGCCACCCAGGTAGAGTTCGCCCAGCACACCGACCGGAACGGGCTCGAAGTTGCTGTCGAGGATGTAGCAGCCAAGGTTGGCAATCGGGCGGCCAATCGGCACAGCGTCGCGGCCTTCGTCTACACACGTCCAGTGGGACACGTCGATGGCGGCTTCGGTTGGGCCGTAGAGGTTGTAGAGGCCCGCTTGCGGTAGTTTGGCGAAGACCTGCTGCTGGGCATCCACCGGCAGTGCTTCGCCGCTGCACACGATGCGTTGCAGGCTATGGCAGGTCGACACGGCCGCATCTTGCAGGAACGCCTGCAACATTGACGGCACAAAGTGCAGCGTGGTGACCTGCTCGGCATTGATCAAGCTGACCAGCTTGGCCGGATCGCGATGGTCACCCGGCGCCGCGACCACCAGGCGCGCACCGGTCATCAGTGGCCAGAAGAACTCCCACACCGACACGTCGAAGCTGAACGGGGTCTTTTGCAGCACGCTGTCGCTGGAGTCCAGCGCATAGGCTTCCTGCATCCATTGCAGGCGGTTGAGCAGCGCCGCATGGCGGTTGCCCGCGCCTTTGGGCTGGCCGGTGGAGCCGGAGGTGTAGATCACGTAGGCGAGGTTTTCGCCGTCCACAGCGACGCCTGGATTTTCTTCGCTGTAGCCTTCGAAAGCGGATTCGCCCAACACCAGGCTTTCCAATCCTTGGGGAATCGGCAGTTGTTCGAGCAGATGCGCCTGGGTCAGCAGCAGTTTTACCCCGCTGTCTTCAAGCATGTAGGCCAGACGCTCGCGCGGATACTCCGGGTCCAGCGGCACGTAGGCACCACCGGCCTTGAGCACGGCGAGCAGGCCCACCACCATTTCAATCGAGCGCTCGACGGCCAGGCCGACCAGCACGTCCGGGCCAACACCGGCTGCGATCAGGCGATGGGCCAGGCGATTGGCGCGGCGGTTCAGTTCGACGTAGCTCAAGCGTTGCTCGGCAAATACCAGCGCTGGCGCATCCGGCGTGCGTGTCGCTTGCTGTTCAATCAGCTGATGCACGGGATGCTGCGCCGGGTAATCCCGCGCGGTGGCATTCCAGCCCTGCACCACCTGTTGACGCTCAGCCACCTCCAGCATGGCCAGCTCGCCCAAGGGTTGTTGCGCATCCAGCAGCATGGCCTGCAACAGGTTGACCAAGTGGCGCGCAAAACCCTCCACCTTCGACGCGGTGAAATGCGCACGGGCATAGCTGAACTGCACCGACAGCGTTTCGCCCATGTCCACCAGCACCGTCAGCGGGAAGCTGGTCTGCTCATGGGAATCGGGTGTGCCGAAGCGGATGCCGCTGCCGCCGCTTTGCGCCAGGGCCTTGGACACCGGGTAGTTTTCGAACACCAGGATATTGTCGAACAAGGCCTCACCGCCCTGCCCGGCCCAGCGCTGGATATCGTACAGCCCGGTGTGCTCATGCTCGCGCAGCGCCAGGTTCTGCGCCTGCACCGCTTGCAACCAGTCGGCCACCGACAACTGCCCGTCTACGGCGCAGATCACCGGCAAGGTGTTGATAAACAGCCCAACCTGCTGCTCCACGCCCGCAAGTTCCGCCGGACGCCCGGCCACCGTCGCGCCGAAAGACACCACCGACTGCCCGCTATGGCGTTGCAGCAAAATCAGCCACGCCGCCTGGATCAAGGTGTTGAGGGTGACCTTGTGGCTACGCGCAAAAGCTTCAAGGCGTGCGCTCAGTTCACGGTCCAGGCCCAACTGATGCTCGGCATGCCCGCCCACGCCCAGCGGCTGGCTGGCGCCCAGACGGGTTGGGGTGTCCAGCGCGCCCAACTGCTCGCGCCAGAAGGTTTCGGTAGCCTGCGTATCGCGCTGTTGCAGCCAGCCGATGTAATCGCGATAACGCCCAGCCGCTGGTGGCACCGCCACACCGGCGTAGCGTTGCAGCACTTCACCGAACAGCCGCGAATTGCTCCAGCCATCCATCAGAATATGGTGGTTGGTGTAGATCAGCTCATGGCGTTGTTCATCGGTGCGCACCAGCACCAGGCGCACCAGCGGCGCCTTGGCCAAGTCGAAACCCTGGTCGCGCTGGGCCTGCTGCAGGCTGCGCAGTTCCAGCTCACGCTCGGGCATGGCGCGCCAATCCAGCACTTCGATGGGCAAGCGTGCCTCGCGGTACACCACCTGGCACGGCCACTCCAACTGGCCTTCCCAGAAGAAGCCGCTGCGCAGCACGTCGTGGGCTTGCACCGTGGCGTCCCAGGCCTGCTGGAAGCGCGCCACATCCAGGCCCTCGACCGTCACGCGGATCTGGTTGATGTAGTCGCCCGCCGCCTGTTCATACAGGGTGTGGAACAGCATGCCTTGCTGCATCGGCGACAAGGTGTAGATGTCTTCGATGACGTTGGCGGCCAGCGGCAAGGATTCCAGCTGCTGCTGGTTCAAGCCCGACAACGGGAAATCGGAGGCAGTGACGCCGCTGTTACCCGGGGTGCAGCAGTGCTCCACCAGGGCGCTGAGTTCACGGCTGTAGGCCAGGCTCAGGGCTTCGATTTCGGCCGGGTCGAACATCAAGGGACTGAAGGTCCAGCCCAGTTGCAGCTCGCCGCCAAACACCTGGCCGTTGAGCGTCAGCCAGTTTCCCAGCGGCGCATCCGGGCTTTGCTCGGCGCCGGCGCTTTCGGCGGCCGGGGCGAACAGGCCTTGCGGCTGGTCGAAACTACCGTCGATCTGGCCCAGGTAGTTGAAGGTGATGCGCGGTACCGGCAAGGCGCTGAAGGCCTGGCGCGTGGCGTCATCGCCGAGGTAGCGCAAGGCCCCGAAGCCCAGGCCTTTGTCGGGCACGGCGCGCAATTGTTCCTTGATCTGTTTGATCGAGCCCGCCAGCGTGTCGGCCGGGGTCAGGCGCACCGGAAACAGGCTGGTGAACCAGCCCAGGGTGCGGGTCAGGTCGATGTCGTCAAACAACTCTTCGCGGCCATGGCCTTCCAGCTGGATCAGGCTGGAGGCGTGCCCGGTCCACTGGCAGATCACCCGCGCCAGGGCGGTCAGCAGCAAGTCGTTGATCTGCGTGCGATAGGCGGTGGGCGCCTGTTGCAGCAGTTGCCGAGTGCGCTCGGCATCCAGCTGGCTGACCACGGTCTGGGCCAGGTGGCCTGGGCGTGCGCCTTGCGGATCACGGCACGGCAAGTCGGTGGGCACGCCTTGCAGTTGTTGCAGCCAGAAGTTTTTCTCGGGCTGGATCGATTCGCTGCGCGCATGGGCCTGCAAACGCTCGGCCCAGGCCTTGAACGACGAGGTCTTGGCCGGGAGTTTTTGCTGGCGATACAGGCTTTGCAGGTCTTCGAGGAACACCCGCCAGGACACGCCGTCGACCACCAAGTGGTGCATGATCAGCAGCAGGCGCTGGCTGCCGTCAGCCAATTCGGCCAGGACTGCCCGCAGCAACGGCCCCTGTTGCAGGTCGAGGCTGCGCTGGGCTTTGTCGCACAGGGCCTGCAGTTCGGCGACATCCTTGGGCGTGGCGTGCCACAGCACGTCCGTAACCGGCGCGGCATGCTCGGCCTGCCAACCCTCGGCGTGCTGGCTGAAGCGCAGGCGCAGCACGTCGTGATGCGCGATCAGCTCGTGCAAGGCGGTTTCCAGGCGCTCACCCTGAATCAGTTCGCGCGGGGTCAGCAACAGTGACTGGTTCCAGTGGTGCCGCTCTGGCAGCGCCATGTCGAAAAACAACTGCTGGAATGGCAGCAACGGCGTCTGGCCCTGCACCGGGCCCTGATCGATCACCTGGGCCACCTGCAACTGCGCCACCCGCGCCAGGCTGCGCACCGTCTGGTGCTGGAACAGCGCCTTGGCGGTGAAGTGAATCCCGGCGGCACGGGCGCGGCTGACCACCTGGATCGAGATGATCGAGTCACCGCCGCGCTCGAAGAAGTTGTCGTTCAAGCCGACCGCCTCGATGCCGAGCACATCGGCCCAGATCGCGGCGATCTGCTGCTCCAGGGCACTTTGCGGCGCTTCGTAGTGCTGCGTCGCTTCGGGTTTGGGCAAGGCCTTGCGATCCAGCTTGCCGTTGGGGCTCAGGGGCATCTGCTCCAGCAGCAGCCATTGCGCCGGGACCATGTAGTCCGGCAGGTGCTGGGCCAGATGCGCACTGAGCACATCGCGCCAGTGGTCGCCGGCGTTTTGCAGCACCAGGTAGCCCACCAGGTATTTGCCGTCTACCGCCAGCACCGCGGTTTCGCGGACCCAATCGTGTTCCAGCAGGCGCGCTTCGATTTCACCCAGCTCGATGCGCAGGCCGCGCAGCTTCACTTGATGGTCGATACGCCCGGCGTACTCGATCACGCCGTCTTCGCGGTAGCGCGCCAGGTCGCCGGTGCGGTACAGGCGCTCGCCCTGGACAAACGGGTGGGCGATAAACCGCTCGGCAGTCAGCGCCGGGCGGCGGTGGTAACCACGGGCGAGGCCGATGCCACCCAGGTAGAGTTCGCCCAGCACACCGACCGGAACGGGCTCGAAGTTGCTGTCGAGGATGTAGCAGCCAAGGTTGGCAATCGGGCGGCCAATCGGCACAGCGTCGCGGCCTTCGTCTACACACGTCCAGTGGGACACGTCGATGGCGGCTTCGGTTGGGCCGTAGAGGTTGTAGAGGCCCGCTTGCGGTAGTTTGGCGAAGACCTGCTGCTGGGCATCCACCGGCAGTGCTTCGCCGCTGCACACGATGCGTTGCAGGCTATGGCAGGTCGACACGGCCGCATCTTGCAGGAACGCCTGCAACATTGACGGCACAAAGTGCAGCGTGGTGACCTGCTCGGCATTGATCAAGCTGACCAGCTTGGCCGGATCGCGATGGTCACCCGGCGCCGCGACCACCAGGCGCGCACCGGTCATCAGTGGCCAGAAGAACTCCCACACCGACACGTCGAAGCTGAACGGGGTCTTTTGCAGCACGCTGTCGCTGGAGTCCAGCGCATAGGCTTCCTGCATCCATTGCAGGCGGTTGAGCAGCGCCGCATGGCGGTTGCCCGCGCCTTTGGGCTGGCCGGTGGAGCCGGAGGTGTAGATCACGTAGGCGAGGTTTTCGCCGTCCACAGCGACGCCTGGATTTTCTTCGCTGTAGCCTTCGAAAGCGGATTCGCCCAACACCAGGCTTTCCAATCCTTGGGGAATCGGCAGTTGTTCGAGCAGATGCGCCTGGGTCAGCAGCAGTTTTACCCCGCTGTCTTCAAGCATGTAGGCCAGACGCTCGCGCGGATACTCCGGGTCCAGCGGCACGTAGGCACCACCGGCCTTGAGCACGGCGAGCAGGCCCACCACCATTTCAATCGAGCGCTCCACGGCCAGGCCGACCAGCACGTCCGGGGCAACACCGGCTGCGATCAGGCGATGGGCCAGGCGATTGGCGCGGCGGTTCAGTTCGACGTAGCTCAGCGACACCGCATTGAAGCGCAATGCCGGCGCGTCCGGCTGCGCCAGCACCTGGGCTTCGATGAGTTGATGCACCCACTGGCCTTGCGGATAGTCACGTTCAGTAGCGTTCCACTGATACACCAGTTGATCACGCTCGGCGGCGTCGAGTGTCGTCAGGTCCTGCAAGGCCACGGCGCTATTGGCCACGCCCGCGCGCAGCAGGCTCAGCCAATGCTCGGCCATGCGCGCCACGGTGGCGGCGCCGAACAGGTCGGTGGCGTAGGTCAGCGAGGCCCAGATCGCGTCGCCGCTTTCCTGGGTGTCCAGGCTCAGGTCAAATTGCGCGCTGTGGCTGTCCCATTCCAGGTTGGCCACGTGCAGGCCCGGCAATTGCCGGGCGGCGCGGGGTGAGTTGGCCTGGTGATTGAACATCACCTGGAACAGCGGGTTGTGGCTCAGGCTGCGCTCGGGTTGCAGCGCTTCCACCAATTGCTCGAAGGGCAGGTCCTGATGGGCCTGGGCTTCCAGCGCGCGGCGCTTGGTGTGTTGCAGCAGCTGGGCAAAGCTCATGGCGCCGTCAAGGTCGGCCTTGAGCACCTGGGTGTTGACGAAAAAACCGATCAGCGATTCGGTCTCGACCCGGTTGCGGTTGGCAATCGGCACGCCGACGCGGATGTCCCGCTGGCCGCTGTAGCGGTACAGAAAGGCCTGGAACGAGGCCAGCAACAGCATGAACATGGTCACGCCTTCGCGCTGAGCCAGGGCTTTGAGGCCGGCGACCAATGCCGGCTCCAGCGCGATGTCCTGGCGCGCGCCCCGGAAACTCTGTTGCGCCGGGCGCGGTTGGTCGAAGGGCAATTCCAGCACCGGCTGCGTGCCGCCCAGCAGCTCACGCCAATAAGCCAGTTGACGAGCCTTCTCCCCCGCTTCCATCCAGCTGCGCTGCCACAGCGCGTAGTCGGCGTACTGGATCGGCAGCGGCGCCAGCACACAGTCCTGGCCCTGGCTGTAGGCGGCGTAGAGCTGCATCAACTCCTGCACCATCACGCCCATGGACCAGCCATCGGAAACAATATGGTGCTGCACCAGCACCAGCACGTGCTCGTCGTCACCAACGCCGAGCAAGTTGACCCGCAGCAGCGGGCCTTGTTGCAAGTCGAACGGGCGGGCGATTTCAGCTTCGACGCGGGCCTTGAGTCGGGCTTCGTCGACCGCGCTTTCGGTGATCTCGATCACTGCGTGGTCGAGCACTTGCTGGGCACGCTGCTCGCCGTCCAGGTGCAGGCGCGTGCGCAGGCTTGCATGCCGCGCCACCAGCGCGTCGAAGCTGCGTTGCAGGGCAGCCTTGTCCAGCCGCCCGCTCAGGCGCAGGGCGCCGGGCACGTGGTAGGCGGCGCTGTCCGGGTCCAGTTGCCAGAGGAACCACTGGCGCTCCTGGGCGTAGGACAGCGGCAGGTGCTGGCCGGCCTCGCGGATCGAGGCAATCGGCAGTTGGGCAAAGCTCATGCCGCGGCTTTGCAGGCGCTGGTAAAACTGCTGGCGCTGTTCCAGAGGCAGGCGAAGAAAGCGCGAAACCAGATCGATATTAGGGTTGGAAAGCATGGTTCAAATCGCCTCTAGTTCGCTCAAAAAGTCACGAAGATCATCAAAATCTTCCACGCTGCCGGCGCGGAAGGTGGCAGCGGCCTGCACGTAGGCACGCAGCGTTTCGGTCTGGAACACTTCCACCAGCGGCACTTCCAGGCCCAGCTCGGCCTGGACCCGCGAGGTGATCTGGATCGCCAGCAGGGAGTGGCCGCCGACTTCGAAGAAGTTGTCGTTCAGTCCCACTTGCGGCAGGCGCAGCACCTCGGCCCAAATCGCGGCGATCTGCTGTTCCAGCGCGGTTTCGGGGGCCACGTAGGCCTGTTGCATCAGGCTCGCGTCCGGTTCGGGCAGGCCCTTGCGGTCAAGCTTGCCGTTGGGGGTCAGCGGCATCCGTGCAAGGAACATGAAATGCGTCGGCACCATGTAGTCCGGCAGGCGCGCTTTCAGGGCGCGGCGCAGGTTGTCGCGGAACTCGGTCTGGTGCTCCAGATTCGCGTCGGCGGGGACCACGTAGGCCACCAGCTGCTTGCCGGTCGGGCCTTCCTGAGCCACCACCACGGTTTCGCCGACATTGTCCTGCTCACGCAGGCGCGCTTCGATTTCCCCCAATTCGATACGGAAACCACGGATTTTCACCTGATGGTCGACGCGCCCAAGGTAATCCACCACCCCATCGGGACGGCCACGGGTCAGGTCGCCGCTGCGGTACACGCGGCTGCCGGGCTTGCCGAACGGGTCCGGCACGAAACGTTCGGCGGTCAGTGCCGGGCGCTCCAGGTAACCCCGCGCGACGCCCTCGCCGCCCAGGTACAACTCACCGGCCACGCCGATCGGTTGCAGGTTGAGTTGCGCATCCAGCACGTAGCCGCTGCGGTTGCCGAGCAAGGTGCCGATGGGGGCGTAGACGGCGCCGCATGGGTCGCCTTTGCGCGCCTTCCAGAGCAACGGTGTGACCACGGTTTCGGTCGGGCCATAGCCGTTGAACAGATAGGTCGGTTTAAGCGCGCGCCAGGCCAGGTCGTAGCTGGCTTGAGCCACCGCGTCCCCGCCGAAGCAATACACACGCACTTTGGGTGGGTTGCCGTCGCGCTCGGCATGCTCGGCCAATTGTTGCAGATACACCGGCGGGAACACCGCCATCGTCACGTTATGGCGGTGCATTTGCTCATAGGTGTACTCCGGCAGCCACAGGCTGTCGTCGCGCACCAACACGCTGGCGCCGTTGATCAGCGGGTGCATCCAGCCCTCATGGGAGCCGTCGAAGGCGAAGGACATGAAGTGCAATTCGCAATCGGCCGGGCCGGTTTCGTAGCGCTCGCCGGTGGCGATGATGTGGGCCACCAGAGGCCCGTGGGAGACGGCCACGCCCTTGGGCATGCCGGTGGAACCGGAGGTGTAGATGACGTAGGCGAGGTTGTCGCCATCCAGCTTCACTTCAGGGGCCGTGTCGGCGTAAGTCGCCCAATCTTCAGTGCGATCAATCGCCAGGCTGTCCAGCCCTTCCGGAATCGGCAGTTGCTGCGCCGCACTGCTATGAGTCAGCAGCAGCTGTGCGCGGCTGTCCTGCATCATGTACAGCAGGCGGTCGCGCGGGTATTCGATGTCCAGCGGCACATACACGCCGCCGGCTTTCATCACCGCGAGAAACGCCATCAGGCTTTCGGCACTGCGCGGCATGGCGATGGCCACGCGCACTTCGGGGCCGACGCCACGGGCGATCAGGGCGTGGGCCAGGCGGTTGGCATTACGGTTGAGCTCGCCGTAGGTGAGGATTTGCGCGTCGAACTTCACCGCCACCGCATGCGGGTTTTCATCGGCGCGGTCGGCGAACATTTCGTGTACCAGGCGCTCGGCCGAGAAGCCGGCGTCGGCTTGGTCCCACAGCTCAAGGATGTGTTGGCGTTCGGCAGCATCAAGCAGGTTCAGCGCACCAATGCTCTGTTGCTGATCGGCAACCATCGCCTGCAACAGGTTTTGCCAGTGGCGAGCCATGCGCTCGATGGTCGAGGCATTGAACAAATCAGTGGCATAGCTCAGCGACGCGCCCAGTTGGCTCCGGGATTCCTCGATATCCAGGATCAGGTCAAAATGCGCGGCCGTTTCATCCCAGCTCACCGGGCACATATCCAGCTGCGACAGGCGTTGCAGATGCTGGTCGGACAGACTGATATGGTGGTTGAACGCAACCTGGAACAACGGGCTCAAGCTCAGGCTGCGCTCAGGTTGCAGGGCCTCGACCAACTGCTCGAACGGCAAGTCTTGATGGGCCTGGGCTTCCAGCGCACGCTGCTTGACCTGCTGCAGCAACTGAGCAACGGTCGTCTGCCCATCGATCTCAGCCTTGAGTACTTGGGTGTTGACGAAAAAGCCGATCAGCCGTTCGGTTTCGACGCGGTTGCGATTGGCGATCGGTACGCCAACGCGGATGTCCTGTTGGCCGCTGTAGCGATGCAACAACGCCTGGTACGAGGCCAACAACAGCATGAACAGCGTCACACCTTCGCGCTGGGCCAAGCCCTTGAGGGCGTCGACCAGCGGGGTTGGCAGCGCAATATTCAAGCGCGCACCGCGATGGGTCGGCACCGCCGGGCGCTGTTGATCGAAAGGCAACTCCAGTACGGGTTGCTCGCCACCGAGCAGTTCACGCCAGTAGTCAAGTTGGCGGGACTTTTCCCCGGCCCCCATCCACTCGCGCTGCCACCGGGCATAGTCGGCATACTGAATCGGCATGGCCGGCAGTTGCACGTCCTGACCCTGGCTATAGGCGGCGTACAGCTGTACCAGTTCGTCGACCATTACCTGCATCGACCAGCCGTCGGAAATGATGTGGTGCTGCACGATCACCAGTACATGCTCATCCTCCGCCAGGCGCAACAGGCTGACCCGCATCAGCGGACCCTGGCGCAGGTCAAATGGCTGAGCAATGCAAGCTTCAACCCGCGCTTTAAGGCTCGCTTCGTCGGTGTCGGCTGAAACCAGTTCAATGCGCCCATGCGGATTGATCACCTGCACTGTTCGCTTGGCGCCCTGGAGCAGGTAGGTGCGCAGGCTTTCGTGACGGGCGACGAGCGCATCAAACGCGCGCTGCAATGCCGCTTTGTCCAACAGCCCCTTGAGGCGCAGCGCGCTGGGAACATGATAGGCAGCGCTGGTGGGGTCTAGCTGCCAGAGGAACCATTGGCGCTCCTGAGCGAACGACAGCGCCAATGGCTGGTCACGCGGCACCGTCACCAAAGGCGCTGCCGTGTCGGCCTGCAACCCGGCGCAGGCCAAGGCGAATGTTTCCAGGGTCGGCTGCTCGAACAGCGCGCGCAACGGCACTTCCAGCTTGAGGTCGTGGCGTACGCGGGAAATCACCTGGGTGGCCAGCAACGAATGGCCACCGCGTTCGAAGAAGTGGTCATCGAGCCCCACCTGCTCGACCTGCAACACGGCTTGCCAGATCACGGCCAACTTGATCTGCAGTGAGCTTTGCGGGGCGCGGTAAGCCTGGGTGGCCTGGTTCAGGTCCGGGGTCGGCAGTGCACGGCGATCAAGCTTGCCATTGTTGTTCAGCGGCAAGGCATCGAGTACCACCCAGTGCCCCGGCACCATGTAGTCCGGCAAGGTCTGGCGCAGGGTCGCTGCCAGCACTTGGGTGTCCAGCGGTTGGCCCTGAGCGGGGACAACGTACGCCACCAGTTGTGTGCCCGTCGCAACGGTTTGTGCGATGGCGGCGGCTTCACGCAACTGCGGCAAGGCTTGCAGGCTGGCTTCGATCTCGCCCATCTCCACGCGAAAACCGCGAATCTTCACCTGATGGTCGATCCGCCCCACGTACTCCAGGGCACCCGCCGCGTTGTAACGGGCCAGGTCACCGCTGCGATACAGCCGCGCACCGGGCACGCTGGAAAACGGGTCCGGCAGGAAGCGTTCGGCGGTCAGCGCCGGGCGGTCGAAATAGCGCTGGGCCAGACCGAACTCGGCGCCGATGCACAGCTCGCCGACGCCGTCGGTGGCCAGCAGCTCGAAACCGCTGTCGAGCACATACAACGAGCGACCTTCAATCGCGCGGCCAATCGGCACGCCGAATGTGTCGCTGGCATCCGCCAGTTGGCAGTCGTGCACGCTGGACACCACCGTGGCCTCGGTCGGGCCGTAGGTATTGACCAGCCGCACACCGCCCAAACCGGCAGCGTGCCAGGCGCGCAGGCCTTCCACCGACATGGCTTCGCCACCCACGTGCACCTGGCGCAGGTTGCCCAGGGAGCGACGGTCGACAACACATTCCTTGGCCAGCAGGTACCAGTAGGCGGCCGGCAAGTCAGCGAGGGTCACGCCCTGCTCGACAATTTCCCGCGCCAGTTGCCCGGCATCCCACAGCTCGTCACCACGCATAATCAGCGCGGCGCCCACGCACAACGGCGGGTAACACTGCTCGACAAAGCCGTCGAAGCTGAAGGTGGCGAACTGCAAAACGCGGTCGTCGGCCCGCAGCTGGCTGTAGACCTCGGCGCTGTCGCAGAACTGGCCAAGGGCGCCATGGTCGATGGCCACACCCTTGGGCAAACCGGTGGAGCCGGAGGTGTAGATCACGTAGGCCAGGTCGGCGGCGGCCGCCTGGTTGACTGGATTAGTAGCTGGGTAACCGGCCAGTTCGTCGCCGGATGCGCTGAATGACACACGCGCCAGACCCTGCGGCAATGCCAGCTCGGCCAGCAGCCCGGTTTCACTGAGCAGCAGGTCCAGACGGCTGTCCGCAAGCATGTAGGCCAGGCGTTCGGCGGGGTATTTGGGGTCCAGCGGCACATAGGCGGCGCCGCTTTTGAGCACGGCCAGCAGGCTGACGATCAGTTGCGGGCCGCGTCGCGAAGCCAGGCCCACGCGCTGGCCCGGCCCCACGCCAAGTTCCAGCAGGCGGTGAGCAAGGCGGTTGGCAAGAGCATTCAGCTCGGCATAGCTCAAGCGTGCGGCGCCGGCCTGCACCGCCAGCGCGTCCGGCGTGGCGGCGGCCTGCGCGGCGATGCGTTCGTGCACACGCTGATCGCAAGGGGCTGCGCCCGGCAGGTGGGACAGGGCGAGCGCATCACGCTGGGCGGTCTGGTCGAGCAGGCGCAGGTTGCCCAGGGGAGCCTGGGCATCGGCGAGCATCTGCACCAGCAGGTGTTGCAGGTTGGCGCCCAAACGACTGACCTGCTGCGCACTGAAATGCGCGCGGTCGTAGCTGAACTCCAGACGCAGGCTGGCGCCCAGTTCGATGCCCAGGGTCAGTGGGTAGTGAGTACGTTCATGGTTGTGCAGGCGGCCGAAGGTCAGGCCTGCGGGCGCACCCTGCTTGAGCGCTTCGGCCACCGGGAAGTTTTCAAACACCAGCAAGGTGTCGAACAGCGCCGTGCCCTGCTGCCCGGCCCAGCGCTGGATGTCGTAGAGCGGCACATGCTCGTGGTCGCGCAGGCTGAGGTTGAGGGCTTGCAAGTCATTCAGCCAGTGGGCAACCGGCTGGGCCGGCGAGGCCGCGCTGACGATCGGCAAGGTGTTGATGAACAGGCCCAACTGCTGCTCGATCCCCGGCAGCGGCGCCGAACGCCCGGCCACGGTGGCGCCGAACGCGACGCAATCCTGGCCAGTGTAGCGTTGCAGCAACAGACCCCAGGCACCTTGCAGCAGGGTGTTGAGGGTGACTTTCTGGTGGCGCGCAAACTCGCCGAGGGCGCGGGTGAACTCGCCCTCCAGTACCAGGTGATGATCCGCCACCCCTGCCCCGTCGGCCGGTACGCGCAGCGCCTGCGCCAGCAAGGTCGGTGCCTGCAACGGCGCCAGCGCCGCCTTCCAGAAGGCCTCGCCGGACGCTTGCTGTTGCAGCCAACCCAGATAATCGCGGAACTGCCCCAACGGTGCAGGCAGGGCCTGGCCAGCGTAGTGGGCAATCACTTCGCCGAGCAGTTGGGCGTTGCTCCAGCCGTCCATCAGGATGTGGTGGCTGGTGAAAATCAGGTGCCATGAATCGCCAGCGCCGCGCACCAGCATCAGGCGAAACAGCGGCGCAGCATTGAGCGCAAAGCCTTTGTCGCGCTCGGTATCGGCGAGCGCATCCAGATCGGCGTCGATGTCTTCGATCACCTGCAGTTGCAGGTCGACCTGGCGCTGGATCACCTGGTGGGCACTGTCCAGGCCCAGCCAGTGGAAGCTGCTGCGCAGGATGTCATGCCGGTCCAACGCGGCCTGCCAGGCACGGCCGAACGCCAGCAGGTCAAGGCCCTGAATATCCAGGCGCAACTGGTTGATATAGGCCTGGGCTTCGGGCTCGTACAGGGTATGAAAGAGCATGCCCTGCTGCATCGGCGACAGCGGGTAGAGGTCGGCAATCGCCGGCCCGGCCACGGGCAGCGCGTCCAGTTGTTGCTGGGTGAGGCGCGCCAACGGGAAGTCCGACGGCGTGACCTGCCCCGCCGGCGTGGCGCAGCAATGTTCGATCAAGACCTTGAGTTCGCCCGCGTAGTCATCCGCCAGGCGTTGAATGGTCGCGGCCTCGAACATGTCGCGGCTGAAGCCCCATTGCAGCGCCAGCTCGCCGCCGTACACCTGCCCTTCCACCGTCAGCCAGTTCGCCAACGGTGCCTCGGGGTCCTGGGCCTGGCCGCTGCCCTGGATGGCCGGCACAAACAGCGCCGACTCGTTGAACTGGCGGTCGAACTGGCCCAGGTAGTTGAAGGTGATGCGCGGCGCGGCCAATTGCGCCAACGCTTCGCGGGACTCAGTGTTCCCAAGGTAACGCAGCAGGCCGTAGCCGATGCCTTTGTCGGGCACGCCGCGCAGTTGCTCCTTGACCGCCTTGATTGCAGTCGACAGCTCGCCATCGGCTTGCAGACGTACCGGGAACAGGCTGGTGAACCAGCCAACGGTGCGGCTCAGGTCGACGCCATCGAACAAATCTTCGCGACCATGGCCTTCCAACTGGATCAGCGCGCCTGGCTGGCCGCTCCAACGGCTGATCACGCGCGTCAGGGCCGTCAGCAGCAGGTCGTTGACCTGGGTGCGGTAGGCCGCCGGGGCATCCTGCAAGAGTTGGCGGGTATGCTCGGCGCTGAGGCGGATTTCGAATGTGCTGCCCAGGCGGTTTTGCAGGCCGCCGTGGGCGTTGTCGCAGGGCAAGTCCGCGCCCACGGTTTGCGCCTGCCAGTACGGCAGTTGCGCATCGAGGGTCAGGGCATGGGCTTGCAACTGCTGCGCCCACAGCTGGTAGGCGCTGGTCTTGGCCGGCAAGGTTGCACCGTTGTAGGCCTGTTGCAGGTCTTCGAGCAGGATGCGCCAGGACACACCGTCCACCACCAGGTGATGGACCACCAGCAGCAGGCGCTGGGTGCCGTCGGCCAGGCTGACCAAGACAGCACGCAGCAGCGGGCCGCGCTCGAGGTCGAGGCTGCGCTGGGCTTCGTCGCAGAGTGCGGCCAACGCCGTGTCGTCGGCGGCCTGGGATTGCCACAGTGCAACTTCGCCGAGCGGCGCGGCATGGGTTTGCTGCCAGCCTTCGGCCCGCTCTACAAAACGCAGGCGCAGGGCGTCGTGATGGTTGATCACTTGAGCCAGGGCCGCCTCAAGACGCGCAGGCTCCAACGCCTCGCGCGGGGTCAGCAGCAACGACTGGTTCCAATGCTGGCGCGCCGGGATCGCCTCGGCGAAAAAGTGTTGCTGCACCGGGGTCAGGGGCACCTCACCGGTGACCGGGCCCTGGTCGATAACGGTGGCCTGCTCAAACGTGGCCACCAGCGCCAGGCTGCGCACACTCTGGTACTGGAACAGGTCGCGCGGGCTCAGGCGAATCCCGGCCTGGCGCGCGCGGCTGACCACCTGGATGGAGATGATCGAATCGCCGCCCAATTCGAAAAAGTTGTCTTCGAGGCCGACCTGATCGACGCCGAGCACATCGCTCCAGATCGCCGCCAAGGCCTGTTGCAACGGGTTTTCCGGCGCGACATAGGCCTGGTGCGGCGTAGCGTCCGGCAATGGCAGGGCCTTGCGGTCAAGCTTGCCGTTGGCGGTCACCGGCAGCTTTGCCAGGGTGACGAAGTGCGTCGGCACCATGTATTCCGGCAGGCTGCTGAGCAGCCAGGCCTTGAGGTCGGTGGGCGCCTCGCCTTCCAGCACCAGGTACGCCACCAGTTGCTTGCCGCCCGGCACCAGCACCACGGCCTCGCGCACGCCGGGGTGTTGCATCAGGCGCGTCTCGATTTCGCCCAATTCGATGCGCAGGCCACGCAGCTTGACCTGGTGGTCGAGGCGACCGAGGTAGTCGATCACCCCGTCGGCACGCTGGCGCACGCGGTCGCCCGTGCGGTACAGGCGCGCGCCGTCACCGAAGGGACTGGGCACGAAACGCTCGGCGGTCAATCCCGGGCGACGGTGGTAACTGCGGGCCAGGCCTGTGCCGCCCAGGTACAGCTCGCCGGCGACGCCAGCGGGAACCGGGCTGAGTTGGGCGTCGAGTACGTAGGTACCAAGGTTGGCAATCGGGCGGCCGATGGGCACGGCGTCGCGGCCTTCGTCGACGCAGGTCCAGTGGGTCACGTCGATGGCCGCTTCGGTGGGGCCGTAGAGGTTGAACAAACCGGCGTGCGGCAGTTTGGCGAACACCTGGACCTGCGCGTCCAGCGGCAACGCTTCACCGCTGCACACGATGCGCTTGAGGCTGGCGCACGCCTGCACGCCCGGCTCATGGATAAACGCCTGGAGCATCGACGGCACGAAGTGCAAGGTGGTGATCGCGTGGCGGCCGATGGTGTCGATCAGGCGTGCCGGCTCGCGGTGTTCGCCAGGGGCCGCAACCACCAGGCGCGCGCCGGTCATCAGCGGCCAGAAGAACTCCCACACCGACACGTCAAAGCTGAACGGGGTTTTCTGCAGCACGGCATCGCTGGCATCCAATCCATAGGCCTGCTGCATCCAGCACAGGCGGTTGACCAAGGCGCGATGGCTGTTGCCGGCACCCTTGGGCTTGCCGGTGGAGCCGGAGGTGTAGATCACGTAGGCCAGGTTCAGCGCGTGGACTGCAACCGCGGGTGACTCGCTGCTGTAGCCGTCCAGCCATGATGCAGGCTGGTCGAGGGCAATCACCCGGATGCCTGCGGTGGGCAGCAACGGCAACAGGCTGTGCTGACTGAGCAGCAACTGAATGCCGCTGTCTTCGATCATGTACGCCAGGCGGTCCTGGGGGTATTCGGGGTCGAGGGGCACGTAGGCGCCGCCGGCCTTGAGGATCGCCAGCAGGCCGACCACCATTTCGATGGAGCGCTCGACACAAATGCCTACCAGGGCATCGGGGCCAACCCCCTGCTCACGCAAGGCATGGGCCAGCCGGTTGGCTAGCGCGTCGAGTTGCGCATAGGTCAGCGTGGTGGCGCCGAACACCAGCGCCGGCGCATCAGGCGTGGCGCGCACCTGGTCTTCGATCAGGTGATGAATGCCGCGCTCGGTCGGATAGGCCTGCGCGGTGTGGTTCCAGGCCTGCACCAGCACCTGTTGCTCATCGGCGGCCAGCATCGGCAACTCACCGATGCGCTGCTCGCCATCGGCGACCATGGCGTGCAGCAGGCGGGTCCAGTGTTGGGCCATGCGGGCGATGGTCGGCGCGTCGAACAGGTCGTTGGCGTAGGTCAGCGCGGCGTGCAGGGTGCCGGACTTTTCATAGGTGTCCAGGGTCAGGTCGAACTGGGTGGTGCGGCCTTGCCACTCCACCAGGGCCAGTTCAAGGCCGGACGCGGTGCTGACCGATCCGATGTCGGACACCACCGGCTGGTGGTTGTACATCACCTGGAACAGCGGCGTATGGCTGAGGCTGCGCTCGACCTTGAGGGCTTCCACCAGGCGTTCGAAGGGCAATTCCTGATGGGCCTGGGCGCCGAGGGCATGCTCCTTGATACCTTGCAGCAGCTCGTTGACGCGGGTTTGCCCGCTGAGTTCGGTGCGCAGGACCTGGGTGTTGACGAAGAAGCCGATCAGCCCTTCGACCTCGGTACGGTTGCGGTTGGCAATCGGCACGCCGACACGGATATCGCCCTGGCCGGTGTAGCGATGCAGCAGCACATTGAACGCGCCGAGCAACAGCATGAACACGGTGACGTTGTGCTGTTGCGCGCAGCTACGCAACTGCGTGGCCAGCGCCGGGTCTATCGCAAAATTGTGGCGAGTGCCCTGGTAGCTGGGCATGGCCGGGCGCGGGTGATCGGTTGGCAGCTCCAGCACCGGGTGCTCATCACCCAGGCGTGCCTGCCAGTATTCCAGCTGACGGGCCTGCTCGCCGGCTTCCAGCCAGCGGCGCTGCCACAGGGCGTAGTCGCCGTACTGGATCGGCAGCGCCGGCAATTGCGGGGCCTGGTTGCGCTCATGGGCGTCGTAAAAACGGATGAATTCGTCGATCAGCACGTTCATCGACCAGCCATCGGAGACGATGTGGTGCAGGGTCAGCAGCAGCACGTGCTCCTGCGCGTCGAGCTTGAGCAACTGCACGCGCAGCAGCGGGCCATGCTCCAGGTCGAACGGCAGCAGCGACTGGCGGGTGGCCGCGTCGTTGACGGCGCGTTCGCGCGCCTCTGGGGCCAGGTCGCTCAGGTCGAGCTGTTCGACGGCCAGCGACGGCTCCAGCGCCACCTGCAGCAGGCGCTCATCGGCCTGGCGCTGGAATACCGTGCGCAGGGTTTCGTGCCGCGCCACCAGGCTGGCGAATGCCTGTTGCATCGCGCTCAGGCTCAGCGCGCCCTTGAGGCGCACGGCGCCCGGCAGGTTGTAGGCGCCGCTGGCCGGGTCCAGTTGCCACAGGAACCACATGCGCTGCTGCGCGTAGGACAGCGCAAAGCGGTCCTCGGCCTCCACCCCGGCCGGAATCGGAAACCGGGAAAAATCCACCCCTTCTTTCTGCAGTGCCTGCAGGAACAGCTGGCGTTTTTCCAGGGGCAACCCGATAAACCGGCGAGCAAGTTTCAAGGAGTCTTCAGCATTCATTTCGTGGAGTCCGGAGCAATAGGCAGGAAGCACAAAGGCACGTCGTCCCTATAAAACGAACCGGCGAGGGAAAAATTAGCGCGGGGCATGAAGGCCTGGAGCGACGTGTCATCAGGGGTTACATCAATCCCGAGAAAGGCTGCGCGACTCGAGCTAGCATTGACGGACACCACTTTTTGCAACTACATTTAGTTACACGCAGGGAACGCCGTGTCCAAAAATGAAAAGCTGCTCGCCAAACTGCTCAACGAGCACATGGCATTTACCTGGCCCGAGCTTGTCACGCTGCTGCGCTGGCTTGGATACACACAGATCGAGGGGGCAGGAAGCCGCGTCAAGTTCGACCTCGGCGACCCCAGTGCAATGATCACCTTGCACAGGCCCCACCCCGGCAACGAACTGAAACACTACATTCGGCGCCAGATCATCGAACAATTGAAATCAGGAGAACTGATTCAGTGAACAACCAACTGAAACACAAAGGCTACATTGGCTCTATCGAAGCCAGCGTCGAAGACAACTGCCTGTTCGGCAAGATCCTGTTCATCAAGGCGCTGGTGAGTTACGAAGGCAAAACCGTCGCCGAGCTGGACGCGGCGTTTCGCGAGGCGGTGGACGACTACCTCGCGACCTGCCAGAGCCTCGGGCACACGCCGGAGAAACCGTGCAAAGGTTCCTTCAATGTTCGCGTCGGCCATGACCTGCACCTGGCTGCAGCCCTGGCCGCAACCCGTAGAAAGGTGACGCTCAATGACCTGACGCGCCAGGCGCTGAGTGAGTTTTTGCAACAGCACAGCGCAGACGCTTACCCAGCGATTGGCTGATCAGCCCAGGCGCCGATAGCCCAGCAACGCTGACCCGAGCACCACCGCCCCCGCCGCCACCGCCACCCAAAAGCCGCTGGTGGCGCCAAAGTGGTCGATCATCCACCCGGCGCTTGCCGCACCAATGGCCACGCCGATGCTGAGGCCGGTGATCAGCCAGGTCATGCCCTCGGTGAGGCGGCTGGGCGGCACGATGCGCTCCACCAGGGCCATGGACACAATGAGCGTGGGGGCGAAGAACAGCCCGGAGACAAAGATCGCCGCCGCCAGCCCCGCAATATTGCTCACCAGCAGCAACGGCACGGTGGTCAGCGCCGTCGCCACGCCGCAGAACAGGAACTGCCGGGGCAACGAGGCCTTGAGCTTGAGCGTGCCAAAGGCCAACCCCGCCAGGCACGAACCGATGGCGTACACCGAGAGCACGATACTCGCCGCCGCCGGCTGCCCCTGATGCTGGGCGAAGGCCACGCTGACCACGTCGACCACGCCGACGATCACGCCCATGGCCAACAGCAAAATCATCAGGATCAGCACCGAGGGCGAAGCGATCAGCCAGCGGCCGTGATGGGCCTGGTGCGCGTGCACCGGCGGCTCCGTGGCGCGTTGCAACACAAAGGTGGTCACGCCCACCGCCAGCAACAGCGCGGCCACCAAGGGCCCGGCTTCCGGAAACAGCACCACGCTCAGGCCGACCGAAATCGGCGGGCCGATGATAAAGCACACTTCATCGAGCACCGACTCCAGGGCAAACGCGGTTTGCAGCTGGGGCTGGCCCCGATACAACTCGGTCCAGCGCGCCCGCACCATGGCCGACATATTCGGTATGCAGCCGGCCAGCGCGGCGAACAGAAACAGCGTCCAGCTCGGCGCCTGCAAGCGGGTGCACAGCAACAACAGCAGCAACGCCCCGCCGCCGATCAACGCCGCAATCGGCAGCACCCGGCCCTGGCCGTAGCGGTCGACCAAACGCGACACCTGCGGCGCGCAAAACGCCGTGGCCAGCGCAAACACCGCCGCCACCGAACCGGCCAGGCCGTAGCCGCCATGCACCTGGGCCAACATGGTGATCAGGCCGATGCCGGTCATCGACACCGGCATCCGCGCCAGCATGCCGGCCAATACAAACGCCCGGGAACCCGGGGCCTGGAATAACGCCGCGTAAGGGTTTGCCATCTTCACACCAACCGCTTGATCTGTTTGTGCCGCCACACCAGCCGGTAATACGCGGTCTGCAGCGCCAGCATCGCCAGGTACGTCACCGGAAATGCCATCCACACGCCTTCCAGGCCAAAGTGCGCGTTGAGCAGATACGCCATCGGCAGTTCCACGCACAACACGCAAAAGATCGAGATCACCACTGGCATCAGCACCACGCCACTGGCGCGCATGATGCCGCCGATCACGGCCTGGAAGCCGAACACCAGGATGCTCCACAGCATGATGTGCAACAGGTGTTCGGCGTTGACCCGCGCCGCGTCGTCGGTGATGAACAGGCCGAGCAACCAGTGCGACAACACGTAGCCCAGCACAATCAGGCCACCGGTCAGGCCGGTGTTGATCAGCAACCCGGTGCGCAGGATCGGCCCGATGCTTTCCAGCTTGCCGGCGCCAATCGCCTGGGCGCCGAGGATCGAGGCGGTGATGGCGATCGACAGCGCCGGGAATTGCACATAGTTGACGATCTGCGTCACCGCGCCGTAGGCCGCCGTGGCCTGGGAGCCGTGGCCGTTGACCAGGGCCAGGATGACCAGCTCCGACAGCGACAGCACCACCATCTGCAAGCCGGTGGGCAAGCCGATCCGCAGGACTTTGCCGAGGATCACTCGGTCCAGGCGCAGGGCCGCGAGCAACTCACGGTCAGGCGCCATCACATGGTTTTTATGGCGCAGGCGCAGGACCAGAAACAGCATCGCCGAGGCGTTACCCACCAGGCCGGCGTACACCGCGCTCTGGATGCCCAGGGGCGGCAGGCCGATCCAGCCGCGAATCAGCGCCGGGGTCAGCAGCAGGCCCACCAGGGTCGAGACCATCAGCGCCAGCAACGGCGAAATTGTATCGCTGACCCCGCGCAGCAACTGGGTATAGAGGATGAAGACCAGCAGCAACGGCATGATCAGCATCATCATCTGCGCGTAACCCACCGCGTCGTCGAGCACATCCACCGGCGTGCCCAATGCCTGCAACGCCGGGCGCGCAAACAGGCTGCCCAGCACCGCCGCGATAAGGCCCACCAGCGCGCCGAGGGTCAGGGTGGCGCCGGTAATCGACTTGACCATCGCCGTTTCCTGCGCGCCCCAGGCCTGGCCGATCAATACCGAGGCGCCCGCCCCCAGGCCGATCACCAGGGCAATGAAGAAAAACACGATGGGGAACATGCCCGACACCGCCGCCAGCGCCTGGGTGCCGAGCATCTGCCCGACGTAGATACCATTGAGGGTGCCGGAAAAACTCTGCAGGAAGTTGGACAGCACCATCGGCGCCAGAAAGATCAGGTAGATCTGCCACAGCGGGCGTTGCAAAGGGCTTTGCATGAAAAACGGGGCCTCGGAGAGCTAAAGCGTCCGAGGGTTATACCGTAATTGGATCCTATGTGCTTTATCAGTGCTGGGGTTCTACCACCAGGCGGCTGTCGAGCAGTGTCGCCCTCAAGTGCCGGCCCGGCCCGCGCAACACACACTCGGCAATCGCCGGCTCCAGTTCGACCCGCAAGCGCCGGCTCAAGGCGCGCGCGCCAAAACGCACGTCATGCTGGCGGCACAGCCATGCCCGCGCCTGCGCATCCACGCTCAACGAGCGTTGTTGCGCCGCCAGGCGTTGGTTGAGTTTGGCCAACTCCACGTCCAGCAGTGCCTCCAGCCACTGGGCGTCGATGGGCTCGAACAGCAGGATGCGGTCGATGCGGTTGAGAAACTCCGGCTCGAAGTGCCCGTGCAACGCCTCTTCCAGCACCGCCGCCTCGCCCCGCGCAAACACCCGCAGCAGGCGCCGCCAGCCTTGGGCAAAACGCTGGCGATGCCGACGCGCCTGCTGCGCGCCGATATTGCTGGTCATGAAAATCAGGCTGTTGCGAAAGTCCAGGGTGCGCGTGCCGCCGGCCAGGGTCAGTTGGCCGTTTTCAAGGATGCCGAGCAGGCTGCGCACCACTTCCTGGCTGGCTTTTTCCAGCTCATCGAACAGCACGATCCCGGGCCGGCTGTAGGTGCCCTGGATCAACTCGCTGTCGAACAGGCTGATGCCCTCCTTGCTGCCCACATAGCCGGGCGGCGCACCGGTGAGTGCCGCCGCGTAATGTTCCTGGGCCAGGGTGTGCATGTCGATACGGCAGAAGCCATCGGCCCGGCCGTGCAGCGCCTGGGCCAGCAGGCGCACGATTTCGGTCTTGCCCACACCGGTCGGGCCCATGAACAGGTTGACGCTCAAGGGCCGGTCGCGCTCGCCGATATCCGCCTTGACCACCTTGAGCAGGCCTTCCACCTGGGCCAGCGCAGCGTCCTGGCCGACGATACGGCTGCGCAGCAAGGCCATCACCTGAGCCGGTTCAAAGGTAAAACGCATGCCCTACTCCACGGTTTTTTCTTTACCGCCATGGGGCAACTGCCCCACCGGGCACTCGGCGACGCCCACTGTATTGCGGGTGATTTTCTCGACGTTTTCCTGGGCCTTTTGCGCATCCAGTACCCAGGTGCGATAGAACTCGAACGGGCAGTCGGCCACGCCCTTGTCGCCATCGCCCGAGGCATGCATGCCGGTGTAACCCCGGTGCAGCAGCTTGAACAGGTGATTCTGCGACTGGTCGTTGGCCCGCGCATCGCGAATCTGCGACACCGAGAGCTGGGCGTACTGAATGCCCATCTCTTCCTCGCCGCACTCGCCCAGCGTGCGCCCGTCAAAGCCGATGATCGCCGAGTGACCGAAGTACGAATACACCCCGTCAAAACCCGCCGCGTTGGCCACGGCCACATAGCAGTTGTTCGCCCAGGCCATGCTCTTGGACATCTGTACCTGCTGCTCCTTGGCCGGGTACATATAGCCCTGGCAACGCACGATCAGCTCGGCGCCTTTCATCGCGCAATCGCGCCAGATTTCCGGGTAGTTGCCGTCGTCGCAGATGATCAGGCTGATCTTCATGCCTTTGGGTCCGTCGCACACATAGGTGCGATCCCCCGGATACCAGCCTTCGATGGGGCACCACGGAATGCACTTGCGGTAGCGTTGCACGATTTCGCCGAGGTTATTGATCAGCACCAGCGTGTTGTAAGGCGCCTTGTGTGGGTGTTCTTCATGGCGCTCGCCGGTCAGGGAAAACACGCCCCAGGTGTTGGCCTGGCGGCAGGCGGCGGAGAAAATCGCGGTTTCTTCACCGGGGATGCTCGCGGCGGTGGCCATCATCTCGTCGTGGTCGTACATGATGCCCATGGTGCTGTATTCCGGGAACACCACCAGGTCCATGCCGGGCAGGCCCTGCTTCATGCCGACGATAATCTCGGCAATCTTCTTTGCGTTGTCGATGACCTCGGCCTTGCTGTGAAGGCGCGGCATCTTGTAGTTCACCACCGCGACACCGACGGTGTCCGGGCTGCTGGAAATGTCGCCATGACGCATAACAACGCTCCTGGTCTAGTGGCTGATCATCCACGGGCGTGGCCCGGTTTTGGTCTTGAGGCCCAATGGGTTGGCCTTGCTCGGCAGCACCTTCTTGCTGGTGCCGCAACAGCTGCAACCGGCCGGGTGCTTGCGGCTTTGCTGGTATTCGCCGACGGTCTGCGGCGCGTTGGCGCTGCGCTCGTTGCCGGCAATGGCCTTGCGCTGGTGGGTCGACAACGTTTGCAGGGCCGGGGCCGATATCAGCAACTGCCCGCCTGCCCCCGCGCAGTACGGGCATTGGCTGGGTTCGTTGCGCTGGGCGATCGGCCGCAACATCGTGAAGGTGCCGCAGCTGTCGCAGGTGTATTCGTAGGTCGGCATGGCTACAGGTCCGGGGCGATGGGCAGGTCGATGCTGCCGTCCAAAAATTTGGTCGGGCCGTTGGCATTCGGGTTGATATCGAACTCGAAGATTTCCGTCGGCAGCCACAAGGTCGCGCAGGCATTCGGGATGTCCACCACGCCGCTGATATGCCCCTGCACCGGCGCCGAGCCGAGCAACGCGTAGCCCTGGGCCGGCGAGTAGCCGAACTTGGTCAGGTAGTTGATCGCATTCAGGCACGCCTGGCGGTAGGCAACGTTGACGTCCAGGTAATGCTGCTGGCCCTGTTCGTCCACCGAGATGCCTTCGAAGATCAGGTAGTTCTTGTAGTTCGGCGTGATCGGGCTTGGCTTGAACACCGGGTTCTTGATCCCGTACTTGGCCATGCCGCCCTTGATCAGCTCGACTTTCATATGCACCCAGCCGGCCATTTCGATGGCGCCGCAAAAGGTGATTTCGCCGTCGCCCTGGCTGAAGTGCAAATCGCCCACCGACAGCCCGGCGCCGTTGACGTAGACCGGGAAGAAGATCTTCGAACCGCGGGACAAATCCTTGATATCGCAGTTACCGCCATGCTCGCGCGGCGGCACGGTGCGTGCGCCGGTGGCGGCGGCATCGTCACGGGCCTGGCCCTGCAGCTTGCCCATGTGCGCGGTGGCGGCCAGCGGTGCGTTGGCCAGCGGCGGCACGCGGGTGGGGTTGGTGTCGATCAGTTCCTGCTCGCGGCGGTTCCAGTCGGCGAGCATCACCGGGTCGGGCAGGCAGCCGATCAGCCCGGGATGGATCAGGCCGGCGAAATTCACCCCCGGGATATGCCTGGAGCTGGTGAACATGCCCTTGAAATCCCAAATGGCTTTTTGCGCGCTGGGGAAGTGATCGGTGAGAAAACCGCCGCCGTTCTGGCGCGAGAAGAAGCCGTTGAAGCCCCACTGCGAATCGGCCTTGGCGCCGATGTCGAGCAAGTCCACCACCAGCAGGTCACCCGGCTCGGCGCCGTGCACACCCACCGGGCCCGACAGGTAATGCACGGTGGACAGGTCCACGTCGCGCACATCGCTGGCGTCGTCGTTGTTCTTGATCGCGCCGGCGGTCCAGTCGTAGGTTTCGAGAATGAAGTCGTCACCCGGCTTCACCCAGCAGGCCATCGGGATATCCGGGTGCCAACGGTTGTGGATCTGCTCGTTCTCGGTGACGGGTTGGTTGAGGTCGACTTTGATCAGCGTTTCGGTCATGGGCTGGCTCCTGGACGGATGACGGTGCGTTCGATCCAGTCTCATGGAGCCAGGTAAAACGGGGAATACGTTGGATGACGTATAAATCTCGCAGCTGCGACACAAAACAAATGTGGAAGGGGGCTTGCCCCCGATAGCGGTGGGTCAGCCACGATATCAGTGGCTGAAAGACGGCTATCGGGGGCAAGCCCCCTCCCACATGTTGAACGGTGCTACATCTAGACGGATAGGTAGCGGCTTATGGTCGCCTCATCCACCCGATCCCGCGTCTCCTCAATCACAAACCGCCCCTTCTCGATCACCAAAAACCGATCGGCAATTTCCAGGGTAAACGACAGCACCTGCTCCGACACCACAATGGTCAAATCGCGCAAAGTGCGAATCTCTTTCAACGTGCGCGCAATGTCCTTGATGATCGACGGCTGAATCCCCTCGGTCGGCTCATCCAGCAACAACACTTTGGGGTTGGTCGCCAACGCCCGGGCAATTGCCAGTTGCTGTTGCTGCCCGCCTGAGAGGTTGCCGCCCTTGCGCGACTGCATGTCATAGAGCACCGGAAACAGCGCGTACAAATCCTCCGGCACCTTGCCCCGCGCCGACGCCGGCAGCCCGGTCTGGATATTCTCCAGCACACTCATGCTCGGGAAAATCATGCGGCCCTGGGGCACATAGGCGATGCCACGCGCGACCCGTTCGTGGGTTTCCAGCGCCGACACATTGTGCCCATCCACGCTGACCTGGCCTTTCCACTGCGGCAGGATGCCCATCAGGCTCTTGAACAAGGTGGTCTTGCCCATGCCATTGCGGCCCATCACCGCGACGATCTCGCGCTTGGCCACGTTGAGGTCCAGGTCGTGGAGGATCTGGCTCTGCCCGTAGCCGCAGGACAACTGGTCGATCTTGAACATGCCTGCTTCCTCAGTGGCCCAAATACACTTCAATGACTTTAGGATTGCTTTGCACCGACTCCATGCTGCCCTCGGCCAGCACCTTGCCCTGGTGCAGCACCGTGACTTTGTGAGCGATGCTTTTGACGAATTCCATGTCGTGCTCGATCACCAGCACCGAACGGCCCTGGCTGATGCGGTTGAGCAGCTCGGCGGTTTGCGCACGCTCGTTGACGCTCATGCCTGCCACCGGCTCATCGAGCATCAGCAACTCCGGGTCTTGCATCAGCAACATGCCGATTTCCAGCCACTGCTTCTGCCCGTGGGACAGCAGGTCGGCCTGTTGCTGCAGTAAGTCGCCGAGGAAGATTTCCCGCGCCACCTCCTCCACCCGCGCGATCACCTGGGCGTTGCGCTTGAAGAACAGCGCGCCCCACACCTTGCGCCCGGCCGGGTAGGACATCTCGAGGTTCTCGAACACCGTGAGGTTTTCGTAGATCGACGGGTTCTGGAATTTGCGCCCAACCCCGGCGCGCACGATGTTGTACTCGCGCATCTTGGTCAGTTCCTTGCCGTCGAACTGGATGCTGCCGCTGGTGGCGCGGGTCTTGCCGCAGATCAGGTCGAGCACCGTGGTCTTGCCGGCGCCGTTGGGGCCGATGACCACGCGCACTTCATTGCGGTCGATATACAGGTTGAGGTTGTCGACGGCCTTGAAGCCGTCGAACGACACGGTGAGGCCTTCGATGGCCAGCACCGGTTTATTCATTTCAAAGCCGACGGCGGTCATGGATGAGTCTCCAGGATCTTGGTTTTGGCCTTGGCTTTAACCGGGGCCTTGACCAGCGGTTTGCGCCGCAGCAGTTTTGCCAACGCCTGGCGCCCATGGCTGTCCCACAAACCGGCCAAACCGTTGGGGAAGTACATGACCACGGCGATAAACAACCCGCCCATCAGGTACAGCCACAGCTCGGGGAAGGACTCGGAAAAGTAGGTCTTGCCGTAGTTCACCAGCAGCGCGCCATACACCGCGCCGAGCAGCGACATGCGCCCGCCCACTGCGGCAAAAATCACCATCTCGATCGACGGCACGATGCCCACGAACGACGGCGACATAAAGCCCACCTGCAAGGCAAACATCGCCCCGCCAATCGCCGAAAACGCGGCGGCCACGCAGAACACGAAGATCTTGAAGCTGGCCACGTCGTACCCGGAAAACCGCACGCGCTCTTCCTTGTCACGCATGGCCATCAGCAACCGGCCGAGCTTGGACGCGAGAATAAAGCGGCCAATGAAGATGCAGCCGAACAGCAAGCCGGCGTTGATGAAGTACAGGAGCATTTTAGCGCTGTCGGTGCGCAGGTCCCAGCCGAGCAGGGTCTTGAGGTCGGTGATGCCATTGACGCCACCGGTCAGGCCTTGTTGGCCGACAATCAGCACGGTAAGAATCAGCGCAATCGCCTGGGTGACAATGGAGAAATACACATCACCCACTCGGCGCTTGAACAGCGCCATGCCGATGATGAATGCCAGCAGCACCGGCACCGCAATCACCGCCACCAGCGTGAAGCTGAAACTGTGGAACGGCTGCCACAGCCAGGGCAGCTCGGTGATCTGGTTCCAGTCCATGAAGTCCGGGATACCGGGCGTGGACTGGATCTTGGTGCTCTGCGGGTCCGAGGCCTCAAGCTTGAGGAACATCGCCATGCAGTAGCCGCCGACGCCGAAGAACACGCCCTGCCCCAGGCTGAGAATGCCGCCATAGCCCCAGCACAGCACCAGGCCGACCGCCACAAACGCGTAGGTCAGGTATTTGCCGACCATGTTCAGGCGAAACGCGTCCAATGTGAGGGGGAACACCACAAGGATCAACAGCGCCAGCAGCACGATGCCGATCAGGTTTTGCTGGCCGCCCAGCAGCTTGTCTAAAGCCTTCATCTGCTCGCCTCTACTTGCGCACTTTGATGGAGAACAACCCTTGCGGGCGCAGCATCAGGATCAGAATCACCGACGACAAGGTCAGCACCTTGGCCATCGAGCCACTGAGGAAAAACTCCGACAGCGATTGGGTCTGGGCGATCACGAACGCCGAGGCGATGGTGCCGAACAGGCTTTGCGCGCCGCCGAACACCACCACCAGGAAGGTGTCGACGATGTACTGTGAGCCGGCCGTGGGGCCGGTTGAACCGATGGTGGTAAACGCCGCGCCAGCCACACCGGCCACGCCGCAGCCGAGGGCGAAGGTCATGCGGTCGACCTTGCGCGTATTGATGCCCACCGCGCGGCTCATCAAGCGGTTCTGCACCGTGGCGCGCACCTGCAAGCCCCAGCGCGAGCGGTAGAGCATCAGGAAGATCGCGCCGGTCAGCAGCAGGGTCAGGCCCATCATGAACAGGCCGTTGCGCGGGATTTCGATGGCGTCGGTGAAGTTCACCGAGCCCATCAGCCAGGCTGGCGGTTCGGCGCTGACTTCACGGGCGCCGAACACCGAGCGGAAGGTTTGCTGCATCACCAGAGACAGGCCCCAGGTCGCGAGCAAGGTGTCCAGAGGGCGCTTGTACAAACGGCTGATCATCACCCATTCCACCAGCCAGCCGATGGCGCCGGCGACCAGAAATGACAGGGCAATGGCGAAGAAAAAGTAATAGGGCTGGAAGCTCGGCGCAAAGTGCGCAGTGAGGCTGGAACACACGTAGGTGGTATAGGCGCCGATGGTCAGGAACTCACCGTGGGCCATGTTGATCACGCCCATCTGGCCAAAGATGATCGCCAGCCCCAACGCCATCAGCAACAGCACGCAGAACACGGACAAACCGTTGAACCCCTGCATTGCCGCGATGGCTCCAAATTCCGATAGCCATTCCATGATGATGGTCTCCTGAGCGGGAGGTGATAGTGGGTATGCAGTGCGCTTTTGCTCTATGTGGGAGGGGGCTTGCCCCCGATAGCAGTGGGTCAGCAACACATCAGGTGACTGACACTCCCTCATCGGGGGCAAGCCCCCTCCCACATTTGGATCTCTATTGACTTGTTACTTACTGGTAACCCTTGGGAAACGGGTTCGGCTCGATCAGATCCGACTCGAAGATCACCTTGAACTGACCGTTAGGCAGCACTTCACCGATCCGCGACTTGCTCCACAGGTGGTGGTTTTCGTGGATCTTCACATAGCCTTCCGGCGCGGTTTTCAATTCGATACCAGGGCTTGCCGCGACGACTTTATCCACGTCGAAACTGCCGGCCTTTTCCACTGCGGCTTTCCACAACCATGGGCCGAGGTAGGCGGCCTGGGTCACGTCGCCGATCACCGCATCCTTGCCGTACTTGGCCTTGAAGGCGTCGACGAAGGCTTTGTTGTTGGGGTTGTCCAGGCTCTGGAAGTACTTCATCGAGGCATAGAAACCGGCCATGTTTTCGCCGCCGATGCCGAGCAGTTCGTCTTCGGTCACCGACAGGGTCAGCAGGGTCTGCTTGGCCGAGTTCACGCCTGCCGCATTCAGTTGTTTGTAGAAGGCCACGTTGGAGCCGCCAACCACCGCCGCGAACACCACGTCAGGCTTTTTCAGCTTGACCTTGTTGATCAGCGAACCGAATTGGGTGTTGCCCAGCGGGTAGTAGTCTTCGCCGACCACGGTGCCGTGCAGCACGTTTTCAATGTGCTTGCGCGCGATTTTCATCGAGGTGCGCGGCCAGATGTAGTCGGAGCCGACCAGGTAGAAGGTTTTTGCGCCCTTGGTCTTGGCGATCCAGTCGAGGCTGGCGAGGATCTGCTGGGTGGCTTCCTGGCCGGTGTAGATCACGTTTTTCGACTGTTCCAGGCCTTCATAGAAGGTCGGGTAGTAGAGCAGGCCGTTTTCTTTTTCGAAGATCGGCAGCACGGCTTTGCGCGAGGCCGAGGTCCAGCAGCCAAACACGGCGGCGACCTTGTCGTTGACCAGCAACTTCTTGGCTTTTTCGGCGAAGGTCGGCCAGTCGGACGCGCCGTCTTCCTGGATCACCTTGATCTGCCGACCGAGGATCCCGCCCGACGCGTTGATCTGTTCGATGGCCAGGCGTTCGGCCTGGATCGAGCCGGTTTCGGAAATCGCCATGGTGCCGGTGGCCGAGTGCAACTGGCCGACGGTCACTTCGGTAGGGGTCACGGCCAGGCCTTCGTTATCGGCCAGCACGCCCTGGCTGAACAGCGCGGCCGCCAACAAGGACAAGGCCAACAGCGGTTTGGAGCGGATCAATCGTGGTTCCATGGGGCGACTCCTCTGCAATGAGGGGTCCAGCATGGCGGCAGTGGGCCAGCGCGGGTATACGCAGGCTGACGTAGCGGAGTACGTCATTTGACGTATGCCGCTACGCACCATTTTCGCGCAGGATCCCGCCCGCCCAGCCACTGGAGATCCAATGTGGGAGGGGGCTTGCCCCCGATGAGGGTGTGTCAGTTGATAAATTTTTAACTGACCCACCGCCATCGGGGGCAAGCCCCCTCCCACATTTGGAATTCAGTGTGTTCAAGGGCATGGAATTTGCTCATCCAACTCAGCCCACTCCCCGGAGTCTCCCACCGTGTACCCCACCCCCGGCACCCAGCGCATCGTCAAGATCCGCCGCGACTACAACACCTGGGTCGCCGACGAGACCATGGAAGACTACGCCCTGCGCTACACCCCCAAGTCGTTTCGCAAATGGTCGGAGCTGCGAATCGCCAACACTGCGCTGGGCGCGGTGTCGTTCCTCGCACTCGAGGCCATCGGCGGCGTGCTGGCCTTGAGTTACGGGTTTACCAACACCTTCTGGGCGATTCTCACCATCAGCCTGGTGATCTTCCTCACCGGCCTGCCCATCAGCTATTACGCGGCGCGCTACGGCGTGGACATGGATCTGCTGACCCGTGGCGCCGGCTTCGGCTATATCGGTTCCACCATCACCTCGTTGATCTACGCCAGTTTCACCTTCCTGTTTTTCGCCCTTGAGGCCGCGATCATGGCCCTGGCCCTGGAGCTGTATTTCCATATCCCGCTGGCCATCGCCTATGTGATCTGCTCGCTGCTGGTGATCCCGCTGGTGGCCTACGGCGTGACCCTGATCAGCCGCCTGCAGCTTTGGACACAACCGATCTGGCTGCTGTTGCTGGTGCTGCCCTATGGCTTTGTGGGGTGGAAAAACCCCGACGCCTTCAGTGACTGGACCAGCTTTGTCGGGCGCAGCGGCGATGGCGGCGGCTTCAACCTGTTGGCGTTCTGCGCCGCCTGCACCGTGGCGCTGTCGCTGGTGACGCAGATCGGCGAGCAAGTGGACTATCTGCGCTTCCTGCCGGAAAAAACCGCCGCCAACCGCAAACGCTGGTGGGCCGCCTTGCTCTGCGCCGGCCCGGGCTGGATCATCCCCGGCGCGCTGAAAATGTTCGCCGGCGCGTTCCTCGCGTTTCTCGCCCTGCAACATGAAATCCCCATGGAGCGCGCGGCCGAGCCGACGCAGATGTACCTGGTCGCGTTCCGCTACGTGTTCAGCTCGCCGGAATGGGCGCTCGGCGCCATGGTGCTGTTTGTGTTCATCTCGCAGATGAAGATCAACCTCACCAACGCCTACGCCGGCTCCCTGGCCTGGTCGAATTTCTTTGCCCGCGTCACCCACAGCCACCCCGGCCGCGTGGTGTGGCTGGTGTTCAACGTGGCCATTGCGCTGATGCTGATGGAGCTGGGCGTGTTCGATGTGATCGACCAGGTACTGGGGCTCTACGCCAACATTGCAATTGCCTGGATCGGCACGCTGGTGGCCGACCTGGTGATCAACAAGCCGTTGGGGCTGTCGCCCAAACACATCGAGTTCAAGCGCGCGCACCTCTACGACATCAACCCGGTGGGCGTCGGCTCGATGCTGATCGCCTCGTTGCTGTCGATCCTCGCGCACTTCGGCCTGTTCGGCAGCCTGGCCCAGGCCGCGCCGCCGTTCGTGGCGCTGGGCACCGCGCTGGTGATGGCGCCGCTGTTGGCCTGGCTGACCCAGGGTAAGTACTACATCGCGCGCACCAGTGACCCGCAGTTGATTCACCCGGTTGCGCCCGCCACCCACGCCGTGTGCGGGCTGTGCAGCAACCCGTTCGAGACGGCAGACATGGCGTTCTGCCCGGCCTACAGCACGCCGATCTGCTCGCTGTGCTGTTCGCTGGATGCGCGTTGCGGCGATCGCTGCAAACCCCATGCGCGGCTGGTCAGCCAGTTCGAAGGCGTGATGCGCTGGTTGCTGCCCAACACCTTGATGCCGCGCCTGCACACGCGATTGGCCCACTATCTGGGGCTGTTATTGGTGCTGGAGCTGCTGCTCGCCAGCGCCCTGGCCTTGATCTACGTGCAGGCGGCCCAAGGCTTGCCGCACTCCGAAACCTTGTACCAGGCGTTTTTCAAGGCTTTCCTGACCCTCTCGGTGCTGGCCGCCGTGCTCGCCTGGTGGGTGGTGCTGACCCGCGAAAGCCGCCGCGTAGCCCAGGAAGAATCCGACCGCCAGACCTTGCTCTTGATGCACGAAATCGACGCCCACAGCCTCACCGACCAGGCCCTGCAACAGGCCAAGGAAGCTTCGGAAGCCGCCAACGCCGCCAAGAGCCGCTACGTCACCGGGCTGTCCCACGAACTGCGCACGCCGCTCAACAGCATCCTCGGTTTCACCCAGATCCTGCAGCGCGACAGCGCCATGCCCGAGCAGCATCAGGACGCCCTGGCGACCATCCTGCGCAGTGGCTCGCACCTGGTGTCGCTGATCGACGGCCTGCTGGATGTGGCCAAAATCGAGGCCGGCAAGCTGCGCCTGGAACTCACCGAAATCCCCTTCCCCGAACTGCTCCACGACCTGGAGCAAATGTTCACGCCCCAGGCCCAGGACAAGGGCCTGCGCTTTCGCCTGGACTGCGTGGGCAAGATCCCGGCGGTGGTGCGCGGCGATGAAAAGCGCGTGCGCCAGATCCTGATCAACCTGCTCGGCAACGCGGTGAATTTCACCGACAGCGGTGAGGTGCGCCTGCGGGTCAGCTACATGCGCGAGACCGCCAATTTCGAAATCATCGACACCGGCATCGGCATCGACCCGGAACAGATCGAGCAGATTTTCCAGCCGTTCGAGCGCGGCGACCTGATGCGCCAGGACAAGGGCGTGGGCCTGGGGCTGACCATCACGCGCATGCTCACCGCGCTCATGGGCGGCGAGCTGCGGGTGACCAGCGAACTCGACCAAGGCACGTGCTTCCAGGTGCGGCTGTTCCTGTCCCAAGTGCGCGCGCCGCAGGCGGTGGTGCATGTGGAGCACGACATCATCGGCTACCAGGGCGCGCGCCGGCGCATCCTGGTGGTCGACGACCATGTGGACCATCGCAAGGTGCTCAGCGGCATGCTCACACCTTTAGGCTTTGAGGTGGTGCAGGCCAGCAATGGCCAGGACGCGATCCGCCAAGTGGCGCTGCTGGCGCCGGACCTGATTCTGATGGACCTGTCGATGCCGACCCTGGACGGCTATGAAACCAGCCGCCTGATCCGCCGCAATGCGCTGTCCACCGCACCGATCATCGTAATTTCCGCCAACGCCTTCACCGACGACCGTGAACGCAGCATCGCCGCCGCCTGTAACGACTACCTGGCCAAGCCGGTGCGTACTCCGGAACTGCTCGGGCGCCTGCAACAGCACCTGGGGCTGGAGTGGCTGCGGCGCATCCAAAGCCGGGTGCCGCCGCCCTCCCCCCGGGTCCTGCCCAGTGCCGAAGACCTCGCCGAACTCGCCGAACTCAGTGCCATCGGCTACGTGCGCGGCCTGCACGCCAAACTCGACTCACTCCTTGAACAGCGCCCCGACACCGAGCCTTTCATCAGCAAGGTGCGCGGGCTGCTCAAGGGTTTCCGCCTGGATGAACTCAACCGAACCCTCAAGGAGGCCGAAGATGAATGCACTCACCCGCAGCACTGAACCCGGCGTGGTGCTGATCGTCGATGACACGCCCGACAACTTGGCCATGCTCTCCGACGCCCTCGACGACGCCGGCTACATGGTGCTGGTGGCCCTCGACGGCCTCAGCGCGTTGAACCGCGTGCAACGCCGGCGCCCGGACCTGATCCTGCTGGACGCGATGATGCCGGGCCTGGACGGCTTTGAAACCTGCCGCCGGCTCAAGGCGCAGCCTGCCAGCGCAGATATCCCGGTGGTGTTCATGACCGGGCTGACCGACAGCAAGCATGTGGTGCAGGGCTTTGAGGTGGGCGGCAGTGATTACGTGACCAAGCCGATCCAGACTGATGAGGTGTTGGCGCGGGTGGCGGCGCATTTACGTACGTCGCGAATTCTGCTGTCGGCACGGGCGGCGACGCAGCCGAGTGTGTTGACCCTGGAAGATGCAACGGCGCAGCGGCTGTTGTCGGCCAGGTTTCAACTGACCGAGCGCGAGGTTGAGGTGTTGCGCTGGGTGGCGTGTGGCAAGACCAATCGGGATATCGGCGATATTTTGGGGTTGAGTCCGAGGACGGTGAATAAGCATCTGGAGCATGTGTATGTGAAGTTGGGCGTGGAGACACGGACAGCCGCCACGTCCGTCGCGTTGGCCGCCATCTGATCACCTGATGGATGAAGATCCGCTAACCGCCGAAAGTTTGTGATGGCCGCCTTAACGTCGGATCAAACGGATTAATCCGAGGCCCGATCGCCGCCGCCTCACGCTTGAGCAATTCCACCACCATCGGCAACCGCCCCGGCCCCAGGCGATCACTGATGGTCGCCACACTCAGCGCCGCCACCGCATGCCCGTCCCGGTTGAGGATCGGCACCGCCAACCCCGCCATGCCTTCCAGCACCCCGGTATTGCGCGCCGCGTAACCCAGGCGCCGCACGTTCTCCACCTCCGAGCGCAACAGCACCTCGTCATACAGGTGAAAATCCTTGAGCCTAGGCAAGTTGTAGCGGATCACCGTTTCACGCTCTTCCTCGGGCAAAAACGCCAGAATCGCCAAACTGCCCTGCCCCACGCCCAACGCCACGCGCCCACCGATATCACCGGTAAAGGTGCGAATCGGGTACGGCCCTTCGCTGCGATCCAGGCAGATCGCATCAAACCCGCTGCGCGCCAGCAGGAACAGCGAATCACCCAGCGAGGCACTCAGGCGCAGCATGCTGGGCCGCACCAGCTCACGCAGGTTGTCGGTCTTGCCCGCGTTCGCCGCCAGGGCGAAAAACTCCAGGCTCAGGCGATAGCGCTTGCTGCGCGCGTCCTGCTCGACCATGCCTTCGTCCATCAGGCTGCGCAGCAGGCGGTGGGTGGTGGGTTGGGACAGGCCGACCTGCTGCGCCAGTTGGGTAACGCGCTCGCCGCCTTCCGGCACTGCGCCCAAGGTGCGCAGCAAGGCAAATAAACGGGAGACCGCACCCGCGCCGACTTCTTTGCTGCTGTCATTCCGCTCAGTGGAATCCATAACACTTAATCTCGCTATAAATTCTGATGAATGAATTAAACCGAAAATACTTACTCATTCAGTGAAATTCCATCTTCCGCCCATCCTAGTCTTCGTCCTAATCTGCGTCCACAGGGGCGAAATGAACAACAACCGGCAGCCGACTCAAGATCGAGCGCCACCGCACCGGCAAGACTCTTTTCGCATCTGCCCAAAACAAAAAAGCGCGTTTCGACGCGACTCAAAAAAGGTGGAACGCAGACATGGCATTTCTCCAACTCAACGCCTTGAGCAAACGCTACGGCGCCGTCGACGCGGTGGTCGCCACCGACCTTGCGGTGGAAAAAGGCGAGTTCGTTTCCCTGCTCGGCCC